>OBKM01000570.1_pt1 | contig 18050 bp, 12 predicted proteins | sample 1519691 | NCBI WGS metagenome assembly OBKM01 (sample SAMEA37050418, study PRJEB22526) | metagenome | biome: saline pan; feature: lake; material: water | place: Egypt | collected 2015 | depth 0.5 m | reverse complement strand
CGTCGACGTCGGGCAGCCGACCGAGGAGTTCGACGAGGCCGAGGAGACCGCCGACGCGCTGGGGCTCGACCTCCACGTCGTCGACGCGAAAGCCGAGTTCGCCGACCTCTGTTTCGACGCGGTGAAGGCGAACGCGACCTATCAGGGGTATCCGCTCGGAACCGCCCTCGCGCGGCCCGTCATCGCCGAGGCGATCCTCGGCGTCGCCGAAGAGCAGGGCTGTGACGCGATCGCGCACGGCTGCACGGGGAAAGGGAACGACCAGCTCCGGTTCGAGGCCGTCTGGCGCGGCTCCGACCTCGACGTCATCGCGCCCGTCCGCGAGCTCGGGCTCACCCGCGAGTGGGAGATCGAGTACGCCGCCGAGAAGGACCTCCCCGTCGAGGCGGGCGACGGCGGCGTCTGGTCCATCGACGAGAACATCTGGTCGCGCGCAGTCGAGGGCGGGAAGCTGGAGGACCCGAACTACGAGCCGCCGGAGGACATCTACGAGTGGACCGCGGAGCCGGAGGGGGAGACCACGATCGAAGTCGAATTCGAGGAGGGCGTTCCGGTCGCCGTCGACGGCGAGGCGATGGACCCGGTGCCGCTCATCCAACACCTCAACGAGTACGCCGGCAGCTACGGGATCGGTCGGACCGACGTGATGGAGGACCGCATGCTCGGGCTGAAGGTCCGCGAGAACTACGAGCACCCGGCCGCGACGGTCCTGCTCACGGCGCATCAGGCGCTCGAAGACCTCGTTTTGACGAAGAACGAGCGCTCCTTCAAGAAAGGTATCGAGCAGGAGTGGTCCGAGAAGGCGTACCAGGGGCTCGTCTTCGCGCCCGTCGTCGACGCGCTCGACGCCTTCGTCGACGAGACGCAGGACGTGGTGACCGGGACGGCGACGGTGAAGGTCTCCGGCGGCAACTGTCGCGTCGTCGCCCGCGACTCCGAGTACGCGGTGTACTCCGAGGAGATGGCCTCGTTCAACACCGAGGACGTGGCCGGCATCGCTCAGGAGGACGCGACGGGCGTCGCGAAGTACCACGGCCTCCAGGAGCGGCTCGCCAACGACGTCAAGAAGGCGGTCTCGAAGCCCGAACTGGCGACGGATGGTGGTGCCGCAGCCGACGACGGCAGCGATGCGACTGCCGAGACGACGGACACCGACCAGACGAGCGAGTGATCAGATGACGAGCGACGATCCCGGCACGGCCGTCCGCCGCGACCGCTTCAGCGGCGGCCCCGCCCGCGAGTTCCTGTCGAGTCTCGCGGCCGACGCGGCGATCTTCGAGGCTGACCTCGCGGTCGACCGGGCGCACGTGGTGATGCTCGCGGAGCAGGGGATCGTCGACGACGCGGTCGCGGGGGAGATCCTCGGCGCGCTCGACGACGTGGAGGCCGCCGGTCACGGCGCGCTTCCGGACGGCGAGGACGTCCACGAGGCGATCGAGACGGCCGTCATCGACCGCGTCGGCCCCGACGGCGGGAAGATGCACACCGCCCGCTCGCGCAACGACGAGGTGGCGACCTGTATCCGGCATCGGCTGCGCGAGGACCTGCTCGCCGCCGCGGAGGCGACGATCACGCTCCGTGAGGCGCTCCTCGAGGTCGCGAGCGAGCACGCGGAGACGGTGATGCCCGGCTACACCCATCTCCAGCCCGCCCAGCCGACGACCGTCGCTCACTTCCTGCTGTCGTACGAGGGGGCGATCGGCCGCGACACGGAGCGCCTGCTCGGCGCGTACGAGCGGACGAATCGGTCGCCGCTCGGCGCGGCGGCGTTCGCGGGGACGCCGTTCGAGGTCGATCGAGACCGCACCGCCGAGCTGCTCGGCTTCGATGGGACCGTCCGGAACTCGATGGACGCCTCGGCGGGACGCGACTTCCTCGCCGAGACGACGGCGGCGCTCGCCACGCACGCGACGACGCTCTCGGGGATCGCCGAGGACCTGATCGTCTACGCGAACAAGGGGTTCGTGGAGCTGTCGGACGACTACTCGTCGACCTCGTCGATCATGCCGCAAAAAAAGAATCCGGACCCGATCGAGCTCGTCCGTGCTACGGCCGGAACCGCGACCGGAGAGCTGACCGGGCTGTTGACGACGCTGAAAGGATTACCACGCGCGTACAACCTCGACTTACAGGAGGCAACGCCACACGCGTGGACCGCGGTCGATTCCGTGAGCGACGCGACAGAAGTCGTCGCGGGCGCGGTCGCGACCGCAGACTGGAACGAGGGGGTGCTCGCGGACGCCGCGGGCGACGGCTTCTCGACGGCGACGGGGGTCGCCGACCTGCTCGCGATGAGCGGGCTACCGTTCCGGACGGCTCACGAGATCGTCGCGATGGCTGCCGAGACCGTCTCCGACGATGATACTCCGGAGGCGGCCGCCGCAAAAGTTGACGAGGCCACTCGAAACGTGACGGACGAGCCCCTCTCGACGTACGTGAGCCGTGAGGACGTCGAGGAAGCGCTCGCCCCTGCCGCCAGCGTCGCGAGCCGCGACTCCGCCGGGGGACCCGCTCCCGAGGCCGTCGCCGACGAGCTCGCGACCGCCGAGGTCGAGATCGAGGCCGACGACGCGGCGCTGGCCGACGAGCGGGAGTCGCTCGCGGCGGCGGCGGACCTACTGGATGCCGAGGTGAGTTCGTATGCGTGAGCCGACGTGTTCTCTCGGGTGTCGCCCTCGAGTTCGCCGACGACCCGCACCACCGATGGTCGCGGATCGACCGTCGACGGTGCCGCCGTCCCCGTCCGGGGACAGAATTATTACTGAAATCTGACACCGGATTTCACACGCCCGATTTAAAACCGCTCTCCGTCCGTTAGATGGTAGTACAGTTCTTGTAAAGCAGATTATAAGTTCGAAGGGTTTATGCGGGTTCACGGTCGAGTAGGAGCCACGATGACGACCGACACCGATCCGGTGCTGGCAGAGGACCCGATCACGGGCGAGGAGATCGAGCTTCCGGCCGACGTCGAGGTCGGCGAGATCATCGACAGTCCGGTCACCGGGACCGAGCTGGAGGTCATCTCGCTGGACCCCGTCGTGTTGGAGGAGGCACCCGAACTCGAGGAGGACTGGGGCGAGTAGATGGTGACGACCGCCACGACCGCGACACGCGAGTGGTCGACATGCGCATAGGCGTCCTCTACTCGCGGATCCGCCGCGACGAGAAGCTGCTGTTGTCTGAGCTGCGCGACCGCGGCCACGACGTCGAGAAGATAGACGTCCGCCGTGAGCGGTTCGGGCTGGAGTCGACCACCGCGAACGTCGGCGATCTCGATTTAGTCGTCGACCGCTGTCTCTCGACGAGCCGGTCGCTGTACGCGACGCAGTTCCTCGACAGCTACGGCGTTCCCGTCGTGAACGGACCGGAGACGGGCGATGTCTGTGCTGATAAGGCGAAGAACTCGCTGGCGCTCGCGGAGGCCGACGTTCCTACGCCGGCAACGGAGGTCGCGTTCACGAAGGAGTCGGCGATGGAGGCGATCGAGTCGTTCGGCTACCCCTGCGTTTTGAAGCCGGTCGTGGGCTCGTGGGGGCGGCTGATGGCGAAGATCGACACTCGAAGCGCCGCCGAGGCGATCTTAGAGCACAAGGAGACGCTCGGCCACTACGAGCACAAGGTGTTCTACATCCAGGAGTTCGTCGACAAACCCGGCCGCGACATCCGCGTGCTTGCGGTCGACGGCGAGCCGATCGCCGCGATGACTCGCTCGTCCGACCACTGGCTCACGAACGCCGCGCGGGGCGGCGAAACGAAGTCGTTCGACCTCGACGACCGCGCGCTCGAACTCGTCGAGCGCGCCTCGGAGGCGGTCGGCGGCGGGCTGCTCGGCGTCGACCTGATGGAGGTCGGCGGCACCGGCTCCGGCGAGTACACGGTTCACGAGGTGAACCACACGGTCGAGTTCAAGGCCTTGGACGCCGCCAGCGACGTCGACGTCCCCGCGAAGGTCGTCGACTGGCTGGAGACGAAGGCGGCCGCGGCGGCCGAGATCGGCGAGGAGGTGACGGCATGAGCGCGACCGGGGACGGCGTGGCCTCGACGGGCGACGCGGCGGCCGACGAGACGTACACCGCGAGCGTCGTCGGCGGGACCGGCTTCACTGGCGGCGAGCTGTTGCGGATCCTCGCCGGCCATCCCGCCTTCGACGTGGTGCAGGCGACGTCGCGGTCGGCGGAGAACATGACCGTCGGTCGGTCGCATCCGAACCTGCGGGGGCTCGACCTGCGCTTTTCGGACCCCGACGACCTGGCGTCCGTCGACGTGCTCTTCTCGGCGACGCCCCACGGTGTCTCGATGGAGCAGATCGACGGCTACTTCGAAGCGGCGGACACCGTCGTCGACCTCTCCGCCGACTTCCGCCTGCCGGCGGCCGAGCTGTACGACGAGTGGTACGACGGCCACGCCTCGCCGGAGTATCTGGAGCGCGCGGAGTACGCGCTCCCCGAGATCAACCGCGAGAACCTCCCCGGCGCCGACCTGATCGCCGGCGGCGGGTGTAACGCGACCGCGACGATCCTCGGGCTCAAACCGCTCGTCGACGAGGGCCTCCTCGGCGGGGAGAGCGGCGAGGTCGTCGTCGACGTGAAGGTCGGCTCCTCCGAGGGCGGCGCCGGCGGCGGCGCGGCCTCCTCGCACCCGGAGCGCTCGGGTGTCGTCCGGCCGTACGCGCCGACCGGCCATCGTCACGAGGCGGAGATCGAGGCGTACCTCGGCCTCTCCGTCTCCTTTACGGTCCACGCGGTCGACATGGTCCGGGGCGCGAGCGCGACCTGCCACGTCTTCCCAGACGAGCCCGTCTCGAAGGCGGACCTGTGGCAGGCGTACCGCGGCGCGTACGCCGACGAGCCGTTCATGCGGATCGTCTCCGGCGGCGGCGGCGTCTACCGCTACCCCGAGCCGAAGTCGGTCGCCGGGACGAACTACGGCGAAGTCGGCTTCGAACTCGATCCGGGGAACCGGCGCGTCGTCGTCTTCTCGGCGATAGACAACATGACAAAGGGGTCGGCGGGGCAGGCCGTCCACGCGGCGAACGTCGCGCTCGGGCTGCCCGAGACCGCCGGCCTCGAGTTCGAGGGGCTCCACCCCGTGGGGTCGCCATGACGGGGTCCAACGCGAGCGGCGACGGTACCGCGGTCGTCGACGGCGGGCGTAACGCGGTCGACGCGCCCGCCGACGAGCCGCCCGTCGTGGTCAAGATCGGCGGCGCGAAGGCGGTCGACCCGGCCGGCGCGGTCGGCGACGTCGCTCACCTCGTAGCCAACGGCCGCGCGGTCGTCGTCGTTCACGGCGGCTCCACCGTCGTCGACGAGACCATCGAGCGGCTCGGGATGGAGCCGGAGTACGTCGAGAGCGCCTCCGGCGTCACCGGTCGGTTCACCGACGCGGAGACGATGGAGGCGTTCACGATGGCGATGGCCGGCAAGCTCAACACCGAGCTGACGGCGCTGTTCCGCGAGGCCGGCGTCGACGCGGTCGGCCTCTCGGGCGTCGACGGCGGGATCCTCTCCGGACCCCGCAAGTCGGCGGTCCGCGTCGTCGAGGACGGGAAAACGAAGATCCGCCGCGGCGAGCACTCCGGCCGGATCGAGTCGGTGAACGCCGACCTCCTCGCCGGACTGCTCGCAGACGGCTACACGCCGGTCGTCTCGCCCCCGATGGAGGGGAAAGAGAGCGACGGCGGCGTCACGCCCGTCAACACCGACGCGGACCGGGCGGCAGCGGCGGTCGCGGGCGCGCTGGACGCCGACCTCGTCCTACTGACGGACGTGGCCGGGGTGTACGCGGACCTCGAGAATCCCGACTCGCTGATCGAATCGGCGTCGACGCCCGACGGGCTGGCGGCGGTCGAGGACGCCGCGGAGGGGTTCATGGCGAAGAAAGTGATGGCCGCCAAAGAGGCGCTCTCGGGCGGCTCCCGGCGGGTCGTCGTCGCGGACGCCAACGTCAACGATCCCATCGTCGCCGCGCTCGGCGGCGCGGGGACGACGATCGAGCGGTCGGCGCTCGGGGAGGCGACGGACGAGAGCGACGCGGCCGTCGAAACCGACGGGGGTGAGCCCGCGTGAGCGGCTTCGTCTTCTCGGAGAAGCCGATCGAGATCGCCAGCGGCGACGGCGTCACGGTCACCGACACGAACGGGACGGAGTATCTCGATTTCGGGGCGAGCTACGCCTGTACGCCCGTCGGCCACTGCCACCCCGAGGTCGTCGACGCAGCGACGAGCCAGCTGAAAGAGCTCATGTACGTGCAGGCGTCGTACCCGCACGCGGCGCGCACCGCACTGTACGAGCGGCTCTCCGAGACCGGCCCGGTCGACGTCGACAACGTCTGGCTCTGTAACTCCGGGACCGAGGCCAACGAGGCCGCCCTGAAGTTCGCCCGGCACGCGACGGGTCGCGAGAAGATCGTCGCGACGAGACAGGGGTTCCACGGCCGGACGATGGGCGCGCTCGCGACCACGTGGAAACAGAAGTACAAGCAGGGGTTCGAGCCGCTCGCCGGCGGCGTCGAGTTCGTCGACTACGGCGACATCGAGGCCATGCGCGAGGCGGTCGACGAGGAGACCGCCGCGGTGATCATCGAACCGCTGCAGGGCGAGGGCGGTATCAACCCCGTCTCCACCGAGTACCTGCAGGCGGTTCGCGTCGCCACGGCGACGAACGGAACGGCGATGATCCTCGACGAGATCCAGACTGGGCTCGGCCGCACCGGATCGCTGTGGGCCGCCGACAAACACCGCGTCGTCCCGGATATCCTCACCACCGCGAAGGGGCTCGGTAGCGGCCTCCCGATCGGCGCGACGCTGTGTCGCGACTGGATCGCCGAGGAGTGCGGGAACCACGGCTCGACGTTCTCCGGCGGCCCCGTCGTCTCCGCGGCCGCGGGAGCGACCCTCGACGTCATCGAGCGCGAGGACCTTCCCGCACACGCCGCTGAGATCGGCTCGTACCTGCGCGGCGAGATCGACGAGCGACTGGGCGACGACATCCGCGAGGTCCGCGGCGACGGGCTGATGATCGGGGTCGAGGTGAAACGCGGGTCGAACCGCCTGCTGCGCGATCTGGCGATCGACCACCAGATCCTCGCGTTGCCCGCGGGACGGACTGTCCTGCGTCTGCTCCCGCCGCTGACGATCGAGCGCGACCACGCCGACGCGGTCGTCGACGCCCTCGAAGAGGTGATCGGGTGATGTCGACCGGGAAGGAGCGCGACGAGGCCGCCGACGCCGGCGGCGGGACGGAGCCGCGGGAGTCGTCTGCGGCCGGGACCGACGTCGTCGCTGGCGGGGGGTACCCCGAGGCCTGCGACACGCCGGCTCGGAAGCTGCTGTACGACATGGTGTCTATCCCCTCGCCGTCCGGCGAGGAGGAGCAGGCCGCAAAGCGGCTCGTCGACTTCTTCGAGGCGAACGGCCGCGAGGCGTGGATCGACGAGGTCGGCAACGTCCGCGCACCCGCGAACGACGCCGTCCTCCTCACGTCCCACGTCGACACGGTGCCGGGCGACATCCCGGTCGAGGTGAAGCCGGCGGCCGAAGACGACCCGGTCGGCGAACCGGGCGAACCCGTCCTCTGGGGGCGCGGGACGGTAGACGCCACGGGGCCGCTCGTCGCGATGGCGGTCGCGGCGGTCAAGACCGGGGTCTCCTTCGTCGGCGTCGCCGGCGAGGAGACGAACTCGCGGGGCGCCCGGTTCCTCGTCGAGGACCGCGACGCCCCCGACGCGGTCGTGAACGGAGAGCCGTCCGGCTGGGACGGGATCACGCTCGGCTACCGCGGATTCCTCGCCGGGACGTACGTGAACACGAGCGAGTCCGGCCACAGCTCGCGGCCGGAGCCGAACGCCATCCAGCACGCGATCAACTGGTGGCACGGCGTCGAGGAGACGTTCGAGCCGACCGACCCCGAGACGCCCGTCTTCGAGCAGGTGACGACGAAGCCGGTGTCAGTCGACGGCGGGCTCACCGATGACGGGCTGGCGGTCGAGGCGACGATGGACGTCCAGCTCCGCGTCCCGCCGAACCGCACCGTCGACGAGATTCACGAGCTGGCGGAGACGGAGCTGTCGACCGGCTCGGTCCACTGGAAGGAGCCGATCCCGCCGGTCATGGAGAGCCCCCGCACAGAGCTGGCGCGGGCGTTCCGCGTCGCGATCCGCGGGGCCGGCGGCGACGTCCGGCTGATCCGCAAGACCGGGACCAGCGACATGAACCTCTTTGCGGCCGCCTGGGACTGCCCGATGGTGACCTACGGCCCGGGAGACTCAGACCTCGACCACGCGCCGGACGAGCGGCTGCCGCTCTCGCACCTGGACCGCGCGACGACCGTCCTGAGCGACGTCTGCCGGGACCGACCGTAGGCGTCGCGGCTCCCGCCGCGGCGCCGCCTCGTTTTGAACCGACGCGTCTCGTCACCGACGACTGATCGCGCCGCCGTCACGCGGCACACCCACCGACACCAACCACACCAATCCAATGCCACTCGCCACCGACGACTTCCTCGACATCGACGACGTGACGCCCGCCGAACTGGACGCGCTGCTCGACCGCGCCGCCGCGATGAAGGCCGGGGAGACCGACCCGCGACTCACGGACGCCACGCTCGGCATGATCTTCGAGAAGCCCTCGACGCGCACCCGCGTCTCCTTCGAGACCGGGATGACCCGGCTCGGCGGTCACGCGATGTTCCTCGGGCCGGACGACATCCAGCTCGGCCACGGCGAGCCGCTGCGGGACACCGCGCGCGTGCTCGGCCGGTACGTCGACGGGGTGATGGCCCGGCTCTTCGACCACGCGGACGTCGAGACGCTCGCCGAGTACGCCGACTGTCCCGTGATCAACGGGCTCACCGACGAGGCCCACCCCTGCCAGACGCTCGCGGATCTCCTGACGATCCGCGAGACGGTCGGCGAGGACGCCAGCGTCGCGTGGGTCGGCGACGGCAACAACGTCGGGCAGTCGTTCGTCGTCGGTGCGGCGATGGCCGGCATCGACGTCTCGGTCGCGACGCCCGCCGACTACGGGATGGACCCGGCGGTGTTCGACCGTGCCGCGGCGTTCGGCGCGGACGTGGCGCCGACGACGGACCCCGAAGCGGCGATCGACGGGGCCGACGTCGTCTACACCGACGTGTGGATCTCGATGGGACAGGAGGACGAGCGCGACGAGAAGCTCGCTGCCTTCGACGGGTTTCAGCTGAACGACGCGTTGCTCGCCGGCACCGACGCGAGGGTGATGCACTGCCTGCCCGCACACCGCGGCGAAGAGATCACCGACAGCGTGCTCGAATCGGACCGGGCCCTCGTTTGGGACCAAGCCGAGAACCGGATGCACGCGCAGAACGCGCTGCTCGTCGAGCTGCTCGGCGGGACGTAGCCGGCGGCGAAGGGGCTGATCGCCGGCGTGAGGCGACCGTCTGCCGGGTTTTTATACGGCTCCACAGGAGTGATACCTCATGCCAATCCCGTTTGTCGGATCGATAGTCGCGTTCGTCGTCGCCCTGCTCGTGGGCGGGCTCGCCATCTACCTCAGTGCCCGCTTCGTCGTCGACGTCGACGACTACAGCCACGCCGTGGTCACCGCGGTCCTCGGCGCGCTCGGCTGGGCGCTCACGTCGTGGATCCCGCTGGTCGGCCCGCTCATCGCCTTGGTGGTGTGGGTCGGCGTCATCAACTGGCGGTACCCCGGCGGCTGGGTGAAGGCAGCGATGATCGGCGGCGGCGCGTGGATCGCCGCGCTCCTCGTGCTCTTCGTCGTCAACTCCGTCTTCAGACTCCGCGTCGGGGCGTTCGGCGTCCCGGGCGTCTGAGTCGCCGCGGAAGGCGGCTCGACCGCCTCCGTGTTTCACGTCGCGCCGCCCCGAACGAAGTGAACCGAGAGGCCCGCCGGCCCAGACCATCGTCCAGTACTGCGAAGACAACGACATCGACCACGTCGTCGTTGGAACCCACGGACGTGACGGCGTCTCCCGGGTCCTGCTCGGGAGCGTCGCCGAACTGATCGTCCGACGAGCGCCCGTGGGTGTCAGCGTCATCCGGTGAGACAGAGGGACGTCGGCCGAAACGCCGCCGTCGCCGGCGAGTGGACGTCGATCGCGGATCCGTTGGACGGTACCGGGTCGTGACCTCCCGTTCCGGACGGAGACCGGCCGATGTTAGTTCCCGGTCCAGCGCAGGATCGCGAGCGTCCCTTCGAAGAGGACGATCATCGTGAGGGTGACGATGATCGGCGCCATCCCGGTCGGGTCGGGGCTGAAGAGGAACGCGATCCCGAGGAACGCCCCCCAGAAGATCAGCCGTTTCGCCTCCAGCCACTCGCGGGTGACGAGGTTCATCATGATCGCGAGCATGATGAAAAGCGGGATCTGGAAGACGATCGCCATGAACGCGAGCATGATGACGATCAGGTTGAACGTCTCCGCGAGCCCGAAGGCGATCGTCGCGGCGTCGGCGGTGTAGGTCGTGAAGTACGAGAAGATCGCCGGCAACACCAGGAAGTGCGCGAAAGCGACGCCGATCGCGCCGAGGACGAGGCTCGTCGGGACCGCCGCGAGGTAGTAGCGCCGCTCGTGTTCGTACAGCCCCGGCTTCATGAATCGGTAGGTCTGGTAGACGAACGCGGGAAGCCCGACGACGACGCCCGCGATGCCGGCGACCTTCAGCCGCGTGAGCGGGAGTTCGAGCGGGCCGTACAGCCGCGGACGGTTCTCCGCCGGCGCGGGGATGTGGTAGTTCCAGAAGTAGTTGATGAGCGTCGTCGACTCGGTGACGACGACGAGCGTCGCCAGCCCGCCGAAGAGGAAGACGATCGCGAGTCGGCGCATCATCTCTTCGATGTGCGCCGCGAGCGGCATCTCTTCGTCCGTTTCGGGGCCCTCTATCCCCTCGAACGCCTCGTCGTCGGCGGGGGGGTCGCCGGCGTCGCCGTCCTCGATCGTCGCCGCGTCGGCCGCGTCGTCAACCGTCGCAGGCGCGCCGCCGTCGCCGAGGCTCTCGGCGCTTCCCGGCTCGTGGGCGTCGAAGGCGTCGATGGGGTCCTCGTCGGCGATTTCGTCGTCGTCAGCCTCCACGTCGTGAGCGTCCACGTCGTCAGCCTCTGCGTCGTCAACGTACGCGCCGTCAGCCTCTTCGTCGTCAGCGTCTGCACCCGCTTCTCCGGCTACGGCCTCGTTCTCGGTCGTGTTCTCGTTTTCGTCCTCGTCGGGGTGTTCCGTATCCGAATCGACGGCTGCGGATTCGGCGGAGTCAGCGGTACCGGCGGCTTCCTCGGTGTCGGCGGCTTCCTCGGCGTCGGCGGCTTCCTCGGCGTCGGCGGCTTCCTCGGCGTCGGCTGGGGACGCGACTCCGGAGTCGGTCTCGGGGGCGGCCGAGGAATCGACCTCGGAGGCGGGCTCCGACTCGACGGCGTCCGCTCCGTCGTCAGCGCTATCGACCGTCCCGTCGTCGGTGTCCGAGTCGTCCTCCGGTGGGGAGGGCGCCTCACGCGACCGGTCCGAGTCGTCCATTCAGTTCATCTAGGCGACCGGGTGATTATAGGCCTTTTCGGATAGCGACGAGCCGCCCCCGCCCGCCGCGGGCGATCGACGGCCGAGAAACCGGGCGGGCGGAGCGTCCGCGGCGGCGGTCGAAAAGGTTGATAACAACGACGGACTCACCTCTCCGTATGGCGAGTGCCCTCGACGAAGATACCCAGCAGTCGCTCGCGGACGGACGCGAGTCGGCAAAGGCGTTCCTTCGGTCGGTCCAGAAGGACCTCCAGAAGGTGTTCGTCGTCTTCCTGTTGGGGTTCCTGCTGACGTTCTGGGCGCTCCGCGTCTACATCTGGGACTTCCTTCGAGGCGTCACTGAAGCGAACATGTCCCCCGCGGTCGCCGCCGAGGCCGACGTCATCGCGACCACTCCCTTCGAGGTGATCCTCCTTCAGGCGAAGATCGGACTCATTGTCGGCGGGATCATCGCGATTCCGCCGCTGATCTACGTGACCCGCGACGAGCTCCGCGCCCGCGGCATGTGGCCGCAGTCGCCGGTACCGCGCTGGAAACTGGCGGCGATCGGTCTCCTCGGGTTCGGGCTGTTCTCCGTCGGCGTCGCGTACGGCATCTACGCCTTCTTCCCGATCATGTTCTCCTTCCTGGCCGGGTTCGGACTCGAGGCGGGGCTGCAGCCGACCTACTCGATCGTGATGTGGACCGAGTTCATCGTCTTCCTCTCGCTGTCGTTCGGGCTCGCCGGGCAGATGCCGCTGCTCGTCACCGGGCTCTCGTACTCGGGGATCGTCCAGTACGAGACGTTCCGCGACAAGTGGCGCTACGCGGTCGTCGGGATCTTCGTCTTCGGCGCCCTCTTCTCACCGCCGGACCCGTTCACGCAGCTGATGTGGGCGCTCCCGCTCATCGCGCTGTACGGCTTCAGCCTCTACCTCGCGAAGCTCGTCGTCACGGCACAGCGGAGCGCCGACCGGATCGACGTCCCGGCGGCGGTTCGGAACCACTGGAACGTCGTCGGCGGCGCGGCCGTGCTCGGCGGCGGGCTCGTGTACGCCTTCTACGAGTACGGCGGGCGCGGCGCGGCCAACGACCTGCTCCGGTGGGTCGGGAGCGACTGGCGCTTCTTCGAGCCGGGCGCGGGGCTCGGCGTCGACCCGCTCACGGCCGCCGCCATCTACGCCGTCGCGTGGGCGATCGGGTTCGCGTTCGTCGCGACGCTGTGGGCCGTCTATACCGACCTCGACACGACGAGCGCGGGCTATCAGTACGGCGATCCGACCGCCATCGACGTCGACGAGCTCGACGCAGCCGGCGTGCGTGCCGCCCCCGACGACGTCTTCGTCGAGATGGAGGAGTCGGAGTCGCTCGCGCTCGCGCAAGCTGCGATAGACGACGACGACCCCGAGAAGGCACAGGCGATCCTCGACCGGTTCGACGCCGCGGAGAGCGACGACGGCGACGGCTCGGGAGACGACGGTGGCGCCGACGGCTCGGGGGCGGAGAGTGGCGGCTCCAGCGGCGGGGGCGGGCTCATGGGGACGGTACAGGACCGGAGCTCCCGCGCCGGCTCGACGTTCCTCTCGGAGCTCACCGACGGCGACGGCGAGGAAGCCGAAGACGACATCGGCGGCTACTACAAGGATATCAAGTTCATCTTCGACTCCTTACGATCGCGGTCGTTCCGGCTCGTCGCCGTCTTCGGCGGCGTGATGGCGCTCGCGTTCACGTGGCTGTACCTCGGCGGGCTCGCAGCAGTGCGGAGCGACCTCGAACGACGGGTGCCCGAAGCGGTCGACGGCGGGATCAACATCATCACGCTTCACCCGGTCGAGGCGCTGATCTTCATGGTGAAGTTCTCCGTGCTTCTCGGGATCGTCGCGGTGTTCCCGTTCCTCCTCTACTACGCGTGGCCGGCGCTGCGCGAGCGCGGGTTCGTCGCCGGACGGATCTATCAGGTGTACGTCTGGTCCGGTGCGCTGCTCGCCGGACTGATCGGCGGCTTCCTGCTCGGCTACACGTACATCGCGCCCGGGATCATCGGCTGGCTCATCACCGACGCCGAGCTGGCGGACATGATCATCACGTATCAGGTGAGCGACTTCCTCTGGCTCGTCATCTACACGACGATCGGGATCGGCTTCCTCGCCGACATCCCGGTCGCGATGGTGCTGTTGAACAAGGCCGGCGTCCCGTACGACGCCTTCCGCGGGCGCTGGCGAGAGGTCACCGTCGGCGTCCTGCTGTTCGCGGCGGTGTTCACGCCGGCCGACGTGATCACGATGTTCCTCGCGACGCTCCCGCTGATGGCGGCGTACGGGCTCGGCATCGGGCTCCTGTTCCTCGTCACGTTCGGGGGGCGTCGGAACCTCTCGCCGCCGTCGAAGCTCGTCGGGCGCTGACGAGGCCCGGGCCGCGTTTCCACTTTCGGCGCTGCCGACCCCGAGACCGACGTACGATCCGGGGACGTTACGACGGACCGGACTTGCACAGTGCCGGTCGCGACGAATGGCTATCGCTGCGCGATGGCTGAAAGGGATAGTGACGGGCGGCGAACACTGCTTCTTCGACTAAGGCTCAGCGAGAGCGAAGCGTTCAGGCGCCTGATCGATGATGTGGCTTCCCGCTCGACTCTCCGTAGTTCGTCGTAGGGCAGTGTTTGGTTGACTGTGAGACCACGGAATGTCGACCTCGTGCGTCAAACGCTTGCCAGAGAATGACTACAGTGAACACCGGCCTGACTCGCATTACAAAGTTTCGAGGCGAAAGCCCACGACTTTAGTCGTGGGATGAAGCCGACAACCGGCGAAACGTTGATTGTTCTGACATTCGTTGGTTGTGATACCGAGTCCGAGGTAAGGATACGCACCCTTCGCGGGGGTAGATGAAGCCCGCTATCTCGGTCGGGGGCCGCACTGGCACGGCCCACAACCCCACCGCGTACGAGTGGGGAACCTCCCGCCGTGGACTGCCCGGCCTGTGGTCGGGAACCCCACGGCTTCAGCCGTGGGACGATGTCAGGGATCCCATGCCGGTGGCGTCCGACCCGTTTCTCGCCCGCCTGATCGGGTATCTCGCGAGATCCTCCGTCACGATGAGGGAGTTTCACCTGGTTCGACGCGCTCAACACCGTGCGTTGTGCACCGAGCGAAATCGATATGATTAATTTGGCGTACATAAACAAGTTGATGTGGTAGCATGCACCGAGTCAGCATTTTGATCATAAGCCCGCAGAGTGAACGACGGTGAGTCCCGCTATTCCGGCAATCGTGTACCTCAGTGCGGTCCTGACCGGATGCCTGTGTTTGATGGGCGTCGCACTTGTTAGAAAGTATTTCCGGGTGGATCGCCGCCCGCTACACGCGCTCATCGGATTAATCGTCGGTGTCTCGTTCTGGTGGTCAGCGATGGCAACCATGAAATTTGCGACGCCATCGCTCCCGCTGAAAGTGTTCTTCTACCGGCTTGAGATGGTTGCGTGGGTGGGAATTCCGATTTTGACGACGGCGTTCGCGCTGATCAGCATTCACTATTCCGATGCTGTAAGCAGGCGATTGATCCGGTTTCTCTTCGGGTTCGTCGCCGTGTGTTTCCTCGTTAGTATCATCCTTCCACAGTCGATGTTGTTTCCGACGCCCCGGCTCGCTACCGCTGGAACGTCGGTGAGTCTCGAACACGACGTGAGCGTCAGCTTGAGCGTTATCACCGGCGTCGCGTGGACTATTGCGCTAGCGGGAGTCGGCACGGTTTCACACCGGGTACTCCGCGGTCGGCCCGTGTCACCGGTCGTCGTGGCGGTCGTCGCAATCCCACTGTTTCCCGGCGTCGCTGCGACTCTCAAACTGTTCTCGATATATCCGGTCGGCGGAGAAGGGTTCAATATCGCCCCCGTGATGAACGGTCTCGCCGTCACGATGTTCGCTGCCATCGCGTATCAGAGCGGGGTTCAGAGCGTCGTTCCGGACTCGAGGCACGCGGCCATAGGAACCGTTGACGAGGGGTACCTCCTCGCCGACGCGACAGGGGTGGTTTTAGACGCGAACGATGCGGCGAGACGGTTAACCGACGTGTCCGTGGGCGAACGGGTGCCGACGTGGCTGGGTGCGTTGTCAGGTGAGCGCACCGGCGAACAAAGCGCCCGCACGCCGACGGGGCGGGAAGTGAACGTGCGACGAAACGTGGTCGACGGCTTCGAGACGGGCCCCGAAGTGTTCCTCATCCGAGATCGCACGGAGCACCTCCGGCGGATGCGTACACTCGAATCACGCGACGTTCTGATCGCCGGGCTCCCGGTCGGCGTGTTTCGGGTTAACGGAGGAGCGTCACCTCGCGTCGTCTATGCGAATCAGCGACTCGCCGATATGTTCGGCTTTTCAGACGCAGACGCCGTCAGCGGGCGTCGCGTCTCACGCGTGTTCGGATCACGCGATGTGATCAGTAACGAATCAATCCGCTCGACTGCGGCGAATCCACGCCCGGTCGAACACGAGTTTTCCCCGTCCAACGGCGACCCGTTCTGGGGGCTCGTCTCGGTGTACCCGTCTCCGGCGGGCGAGACCGACATCATCGAAGGCGTCGTCGTCGACATCAGTGCCGAGAAACGAACGGAGGCGCTGCTGGCGGAAACGCTCAACGACACGGCCCGCGACCGCGATTTGATAGAACAGCTCTGGAAGCTCCTGATGAGCTTCAACGGGTTCGACGATTTCGCCGACGCAGCGCTCTCCGTGGTGGCGACGACGGGGATGACCGAGGCCGCCTACGTCGTTCGGCCGGAGTCGGTACACGACGTGGGGATCGAGCCCGTCGCGACGGGGGGACCCGTTCAGCTCCCTCGGACTATCGTGTCCGAGGCGACTGAGCGGGCGTACGCCGAAGAGACGCAACACGCGACGGAGTTCGAGCACGAGGGCAGCTCGTACGACCTCATCGCCACGCCGGTCGTCACGGGGCAGGTCGTCGATTCGGTGTTCATCGCTGTGAGCACTTCACCGGCGAACGACCGATTACCCGTGCTATCCGATGACATCGCCACCGCGCTGGCGTACAAGCGTATCCTCTCGCACCGAGAACAGACCGCAGGCGACGATCAGTTCGTCGAGCTTCAGGTCGCCGTGCCGAACGGCCTCCACCCGCTCAGTCGGTTCGTCAAGGCGGCGGAGGCAGAGACCGCACCGCTATCGTTTAGCGTCACACGGGTCGACGATGCGATGACGTGGCTGCTTACCCGAGGGGACCGCGACGTGTGTGACGGGGTGACCGCGGCCGCAGACGCGGACGAAGCGAGTGACTCTGCGCCGGTGACGGCGATCAGCGATGACGAATACCGGTGCCAGGTAGGCATCGACACGGCGAACGTTCACCACCGGCTGTCGGTCGAAGACGTGACCGTGGTCGGCATCTCCGCGGACGCGTGGACCGTCGAATACTCGGTACACCTCCAACCGGGAGTCGAGGTCGCCGAGGTCATGGACATCTTTCGAACGCGGTGGCCCGCCACGCGCTTACAGTCGCGTCAGGCCGTCGAACCCGAACCGGTCGCCCCGCGCGTGTTCAACGAACTTGATGAACGCCAGCGAGAAGCGGTGGAAGTGGCGACCCGTATGGGGTTCTTCGCTCGCCCGCAAGGCGCCACGGCGGCGGACGTGGCGGAGGCGATGGATACCAGTCGATCGACAGTCATGCGGCGCGTCAGAGGCGGCGAAAAAGCGGTGTTCGAGAGCCTCTTCAGTTCGAAGAACGGTCACAACGACGAGCAACCGGACGACGGACGCGTAGAGTAAGCTAACGGAGGCTGTCCCAAAGCGCATCGTATTCGGGCCGACCGGTGATGCTCACGGTCGGTCGTTCTCCGGGGTGTAGAGACACCGAGACAGGCGACTGTGTAGCATAACCGTCTAGATCGGATTCTGAGTCCTTACTGTACACGCGATCAGCTATCATTCATACTAGTCAAAATAATTATCAAATCATGTAAGACCGACATTATTTTGGGTATATGTTCACAGAAGCCTCAACGCGTTACGCGACAGATTGCGTTTATGCGAAGCCGGATTTCCGCCCTTGCGCCCATCAGGTCTCCGCCCGATCTCTTGACGGGGATATCTCTTGATGGGAGTGCATCTCTGTCAGCACGGTCGCCCAATGGCTCGACGAACGCGGTCGACACACCGGAAGAAGCACCGTTTACCCCGTGGACCGGTGGCCTCTCTGGCGCGCGTGGGCCCAGTATTCGTGCGACGATCTCGGCGTCTCGGACGCGGAGGGTGGAGTGACTCGATCAGCCAGGCCATTCCTTGCGTTGCTCCTTGCCGTGACTCTCGTCACGTCGGGATTCGTCATCGCGGCCTCGGTGTCGGCGCAGTCGCCGGCTATCGAGGCGGGTTGGGTATCCGGTGAACCGAATGATGGGGGAGAAGACTATGCCGAGATCAATTTCAATGGTGGTTGGAACGATCATGCCGAGAAGGATTCGCAAGGCTATCTCGTCGAGTACGGCGGACTGACGACCAACTCGGCGATCACCGCCCAGCGAAACGTCACGGTCGACACCGGCGCACCAAACGT
>OBKM01000569.1_pt1 | contig 18054 bp, 18 predicted proteins | sample 1519691 | NCBI WGS metagenome assembly OBKM01 (sample SAMEA37050418, study PRJEB22526) | metagenome | biome: saline pan; feature: lake; material: water | place: Egypt | collected 2015 | depth 0.5 m | reverse complement strand
ATCTCGGCTACATTGTCGCGGATGGTCTGCTTGAACTCATCCGTCTTGGCGCGCAGCTCCTCGTCGGTGAGGTCTTGAAGCTCTTCGTAGTGCTCGTTGATCTCGTCGACGATCGGCCAGAGCTTCTGGAGCTCGCGCTCGTTGCGGTCGCCGAAAAGGTCGTAAATCCATTCAAACATATGGGATTAGCAGCGATGAACGAAGTGCAGCCGCATGGTGCAGGCAGCAGGTTGAAGCCTGCGCCCATTGTGAGTGTCACGCAACGTCACCGAATCCGTTCCTTGCCGCAGCTTTAAACAGCTCCCGTCCAGCAATTCACAACAAATCTCGGATTAGCCGGTGGCGATGGGGGATTACGCAGCGCATTCGCGCAGTCAATTCCAGCTACGCGGGGCATACCGTTTAGCGAAGAAAAGATTATGCCAGCGGCGAGTCATGGTGACAATCTGTCCAGCCACTGGCGCCACGTAATCGTCCCCTCCTTTCGGGCCGGATCGGTATTTCTTCCTTTTCGGAACGCCTGGGCCGTCGTGCCGGGGATCAGAAGACGTACCATATAGCGATCGCGTCCCATTGCCTCCATCCACGTCTCAGCCATCTCTCCTACGCGGGCAATGTTCGGTCCGCCGAAGTTGGGCGCTCGCCCCTGTGGGCTCGCCTCCGGTCGTGAGAAGCGACTCCCGATGCGCACGGAATGGCCCGCGCTCTGTGCTATACGCACCAACTCCTGGCCTAAGGGGCCCGTGCTTCCGGTGATCAGTATATTCATGGTTGATAGGCTTGCCGCCAATGTGTGACGCTCATCTCTGTTTTCTTTTATCGGCGCATTGTAATAGCAGTTCGTAATAACAGTTCGGAGCTTATGAACGCACCTCGGCCGAAGCAATTGCGTCTTCCCTGCTGCGCTGGTACTTTTTGATCGGACGCTGAGACCTCACCACCGATCGATTTCCCATGCGCATCCTGCTCGCCCTTATCTTTCTCGGACACGGCATCGCGCACCTGCCGGGCTTTCTCGTCTCTTGGGAGCTGGTGGTTCTGGAGCCGTATCGAACGACCATTCTAGTGGATTATTTCGACATCGGCGACCGAGGGATTCGGGTGATGGGTGCCATGTGGCTTCTCGGATTTCTAGCCTTTGCGCTCTCGAGCGTCGGCGTGTGGCTGCGCCGGTCGTGGTGGTCGCGCGTGGCCCTACTTACGTCCATTTTCTCGACGGTGCTCTGCGCGCTGGACTGGCCGGACGCGCAGATCGGGCTCTATATCAACGTGGCGCTCATCGTCTTTCTTGTGGCGAATAACAGCCAGGAATGGGTGGAGTGAAAACATAGAAGCAGGCCGTAGGACGCCGTTTTTCGAGTGTCCGCATGCCAGCGACGTGGGGGCGGTTTCTTTATTTTTGCTGTGCGGCGCTTACCTCACGTAATCTTCCGACCAACCGATGGCCACGCGTCTTCCTCGAATCGGCGCACACAGGACGTTCGGAATCGTCCTCTCGTTTCTCCTGATCTCCTGGGGGGCCGTGGCGCTGTTCGACGTGTTTAACGTGCGCGGCATCGGCTCGTGGTTCATCTCGCACGCCAGCTACCATATGTATGGTGGCAACCGCGCGCCCTTCTTCTACGTGTGGTTCGACGACCGAAGTCCCGTGGAATGGATGCAGTGGATCTGCCTGGGTGGCCTGGGATTGCTCGGCGCGTGGATGGGACAGGCGCTAAAGTCTACGCGCTATCGCCAAGCGCGCATGTTCTGGCTGTTGATAGGCGGCGCAGCAGTCATCCTGCTCATCGAAGACGCCGGAAGTCCCCGCCACCGCATCGTCAGCTTTCTAAACATCCTCAGTCCCTATTTCTCTCATGAGGAGCCGTTTACTGTCGTCTTCGAGCTATTCATCTATTTCCCGCTCCTCGCTGCTCTGCCGATCTATGCTCTCTATCACTACTACGAGCAGGTGCGCGACCTGACGTGGGTATCGAGATATCTGTGGATCGGCCTTTCCTTCTACGCGTGCGCCGCGCTGATGTCGGCCTCGAGCGGCATCGGGTACTGGTACAACGGAGCGGGCGCGGAGCTGCTCACCCTGTTCAGTGACGAGATGCTTCGGGAGGACATCTACCGCCACCCCGAGCTAGGCTTCTGGCTCATGGACACGCTCGTTGAGGAGTCGATTGAACTCATCGGGGCCGCCGGACTGCTGAGCAGCGGCGTGGCGCAGTACGAACTCTACCGAACGGCTCAGACGACCGACTGAGACGGCCGCCGCTGTTTTTTTCGCCTCATCCACTGGTTGGGCTCCAGGAGGCGCAGCTTCCGCTTATGGATGCGACGCCATCTGGGCGGCTTCTTCAAACATCGTGTGGGTGAAGCCCATGATGCTGCCGGCGAAGACGAAGAGCACAAGCAGTCCCACGGCGCAGGCGACGAGTGCGGCCTCCGAAGCCACCGGGACAGGAAACGTGCGATCCTGGATCTCTTGCGCCTCGGGTGTCTCCTCGGGCGACTGCATCCAGAAGACGTACACGACGCGCAGGTAGTAGTACGCAGAGATGATGCTGGCCAGCACGGCAATAATCACCAGCCAGGTGAGCCCTGCGTCGATAGCGGGTGCGAAGACGAAATACTTACCGGTAAATCCAGCGAGCGGCGGCAGTCCGGTCAGGCTGAACATGAAGAAACCCATGGTGGTGCCCAGTACGGGACGGCGATATCCAATGCCCGCCAGCGAGTTGAGCGTTTGAATCCGCCCCTCCTTGCCGTCCCACTCTAAAAAGACCATCACGCCGAACGCACCGATGTTCATCACGGAGTACACCAGCAGGTAGTACATGACGCCTGCGTAGCCTGCCGCCGTGCCGGATGCCAATCCTACGAATACGTACCCGGCATGCGCGATCCACGAGTAAGCCAGGAGGCGTTTTACGTTGGTCTGGGCTAGCGCGAGGACATTACCGACCATCATGGTAATCACGGCGATGACGGCCATCACCGTCGTCCAGCGCTCAACCGGCACTGCATCTACCGGAAGCGCGAAGTAGAGAACCATTACAATCGCCGCAAAAACAGCTGCCTTCGTGGCCGTCGACATGTAGGCCACGAGCGCGGTCGGAGCGCCCTGGTACACGTCGGGAGTCCACATGTGGAACGGCGCGGCGCTCACCTTAAACATGAACCCAACGAAGAGCAATCCAACGCCGCCCCAGAAGAGCATCTCACTTCCGGTTTCGGCCAGTCCGGCCGCGATCTCCGGCAGGTAGATCGTTCCGGTCGCGCCGTAGATCAGCGCGATGCCATACAGAAAGAATCCGGTGGCGAAGGCGCCGAGCAGGAAGTACTTCAAGGCCGCCTCCACGGCCCCCGGATCCTCGCGAATGAACCCCGTGAAGATGTACAGGCAGATCGACATCGTTTCGAGGCCGATAAACACCGAGATTAAATTATTTGCCGTACCGAGCATAATCATGCCGGCCGTGGCAAATAGAAGCAGCGCGTAGATCTCCCCGTAGTTGCGATCGATACGCCTGAGGTAGGGGACCGTAAAGAAGATGCTGATCAGCGCCGAGCCCAGGATCATCAGGTTCACAAACGACGCGAAGCCGCCCGTGCGCACGGCCCCATAGAAAGCCGCCCCCGTTTCGCTTCCCAGCATGAAACCTTCCCACACCATGGCGACCGCCACAGCCGTACCCGCCATCCAGGGGATCGACGGGTCGTTGTTGCGGAAGGAGTCGACCAGGATGATAATGAGTCCGACCGCCGCGACGAGCGTCAGTGAGAAGATGGCCGGAAAGTCCGCCAGCATGGGCGCGTAGGCGTCAGTAAGATCCATGGGCTACAAAGAGTGAGGGGTTGCTAAGTACGCAAATGGGGAGCGGTATGGCGCAGGGAGTCGCTGCCGCGCACGTCTCAATACGTCCGGTCAGACCCAGGAAAACGCTTCAATCCGCTCCGCGAGGGCCGTGTCTAGCTCCGTCACCTGGTTGCCAGCATCGTGCGTGGTGAGTGCGATGTCGACCGTGTTGTAGACGTTCTTAATTTCCGGGTGATGGTTTAGCTCCTCAGCGTGATACGAGAGGCGCACGATGAAGCTCATGGCCTCTTTGAAGTGGCTGAGTTCAAATGTCTTCTTCAGCTTGTCGTCTTCGTGACGCCAGCCGTCCAGATCGCTCAGTGCGTCCTGAATGGCGTCGTCGGATAGCGGGTCGCGAGATGGCATAATAACAGGTGTAAATGGTTCGAGAGAAAACGCGTGGTGCGTGATTACTCAGAGAGCGAAATGGGCTCGGCGTCGTCCGGCGTGGCTGTCAGATCGACGTGCAGTTGGTCGGGGGTCTCCACGGCGGCCGTCTGCTTGGTCTCGATCGTCTCGAGCAAGAAGTCAGTGGCCGGCTCGGTTTGATTGAGGAACGGCTGCGGGTAGAAGCCCAGAATGAACATCAGCGCCACGAGGGGCACCATCAGGGCGAACTCGCGGCCGTTGAGGTCGTCCATCTCCCGATTGGCCTCATGCGTGATCTCCCCGAAGAAGGTCTTGTACACCATCCAGAGGAGATAGATGGCAGCGAGAATGACTCCAGTCGTCGCAAACGCGATGAGCACGGGATTGCCGATGACGGCGCTCTTGAACGAGCCCAGCAGAATCATGAACTCCCCGACGAAGCCGTTGAGGCCGGGTAGTCCCGCCGAGGCGAGCACCGACACAATCATGAGCGTGGTGAGGATGGGGACGGACGTGGCGAGCCCACCGTAGTCGTCCATCATCCGGGTGTGGCGCCGCTCGTAGAGCATGCCCACGAGCAGGAAGAGCGCCCCCGTCGTGATGCCGTGGTTCACCATCTGAATGATGGCGCCCTGCATCGCCTCGGCCGTGAAGGCGAAGATGCCGAGCACGACGAAGCCGAGGTGGCTCACCGACGAGTAGGCGACCAGACTCTTGGCGTCGGTTTGCACGCGCGCCACAAGCGCCCCGTAGATGATCCCGATCACGGCGAGCACGGCGAAGACCATCGCAAAGTCTGTCGCCGCGTTTGGGAAGAGCGGCAGGCCGAAGCGCACAAGCCCGTACGTGCCTACCTTCAGGAGCACGCCGGCCAGAATGACCGAGCCGCCGGTCGGCGCCTGCACGTGGGCGTCGGGCAGCCAGGTGTGCAACGGGAAAAGCGGCACCTTGATGGCAAACGCCAGCGCAAAGAGCAGGAAGAGCCAGACCTGCGTCTCGATCGGTATGTTGAAGGCCAACAGCTTATACCAGTCGAGCGTGAAGACGCCCTGGTTCACCGCATCGCCAGCCGCATAGCCCAAGTAGATGATCGCCACGAGCATCAAGAGCGAGCCGACGAGGGTGTACAGCACAAACTTCACAGCTGCGTAGATGCGCTCGGAATCCCCCCAGATGCCGATGATAAAGTACATCGGAATGAGGGTGAGCTCGAAGAAGATGTAGAAGAGAAAGAGATCATACGAGGAGAACACGCCGATCATCCCCGTCATGAGGACGAGCAGCAGCGCGTAGTAGCCCTTGTGGTGCTCGGTGATGTAGGTCCACGACGAGAGTACGACGATCGGCCCGAGCAGCGTGGTAAGCATGACGAGCAGGATGCCGAGCCCGTCGATCCCCACGAAGTACTTGATGTCAAACATATCGGGGAACCAGGCAGCCGACATGTCGACCAGCTGCGGCGCCTCGGCCGTGCTCACGCCCGGATCGTAGCCCACCAGCAATCCGATGGAGAAGAGAAAGGTAGCCACCGTCGTGCCGAGGGCCGTCCACCGGATCGCATCCACGGACCGCATCGCCAGGATGAGAAGCGCCCCGGCGAGCGGCAGGAAAATGACAAGTGATGTGAGGTATGGTATTTCCATGTTCTACGTGTGGTTACAATGTCCGATGCAAGGCCGATCGCAATCTGCCCGAAAGAGGGGCGCGCCGTGCGTCCGTGTCAGCAGCACGCGGGAGCATCCCCCGTCATCCGAACAGCAAGAGAGCAATCACGAGCACAGCGCCAATCACCATAGCCATCGCATAGTTCTGCACGAAGCCCGTCTGGATGTACTTCGCCACCTCGCTCACGGACTTCGCCAGACGCGCTACGCCGTTCACGGCGCCATCGATAATGTAGTCGTCGAAGCGCCAGAGGCCCTTCTCCGATCCTTTAAGTAGCGGGTTGACGATGGTGCGATCGTACGCTTCGTCCCAGTAGTACTTGTCCTGCCACAAGGTGTAGAGCCCGCCAAAGGCGTTCTGCAGGCGCTCGTCCACCTCAAGGCCGTGCGCGTTATACTGGCGCCAGGTCACCACCACCCCTGTGATGGCGATGAGGGCGGCGAAGACGATCAGCGCCCACTTCAGTCCCAGACTGATCGTGGCGGCAATCTCCGGCTCCGCGACCGGCCCGCCGTAGGGCGAGCCCAGATACTGGTGGATCCAGTTCCAGTCGCCGCCGGCAAAGACCTCGGGGAGCCCGATATAGCCCCCGACGATCGCGAGGGTGCCCAGCGTCCAGAGCGGAACCGTCATCGTCCAGGGCGACTCGTGCGGCCGCACGGTGTCGGCCTCCGGCCAGCGCGGTTCGCGGCGGAAGGTCAGGACATAGCAGCGCGTCATGTAGGCCGCCGTGAGAAAGGCCGTGATGAGCCCCACGGCCCAGACGAAGAAGGCATACGGCTCGCCGTCGAATCCATACTCGAAGGCCTTGAATAAAATCTCGTCTTTGGAGAAGAAGCCAGCCAGTCCCGGAATTCCGGCAATGGCCAGCGTCGAAATCAGGAACGTCGCGCTGGTCGACGGCATGAAGCGCTCCAGGCCGCCCATCGTGCGCATATCTTGCGGGTCCATCGCCTCGGCCTCCGCTTCATGGCCCTCCTCGTGGAGCTCCTCTTTGACGTGCTCCATCTCGTGAATGACGCTTCCCGAGCCGAGAAAGAGGCAGGCCTTAAAGAAGGCGTGCGTGATAACGTGAAAGATGGCCACGAAGAAGGCGCCCACGCCGGCAGCCATGAACATGAATCCGAGCTGCGACACCGTCGAGTAGGCGAGCACCTTCTTGATGTCGTACTGCGTGAGGGCGATGGTCGCCGCCATGAGCGCAGTGAGCGCGCCAACCACAGCAATTACGGTCATCATCGTCGGCGAGGCCAGGACCAGCGGCGAGATGCGGGCAAGCAGGTAGAGCCCGGCCGTCACCATTGTCGCGGCATGGATGAGCGCGGAAACGGGCGTCGGGCCGGCCATCGCGTCGGGCAGCCACACGAAGAGCGGAATCTGCGCGCTCTTACCCGTGGCGCCGATGAAGAACAGCAGCACGGCCCAGTCGATCGTCGTCTGGGAGAGCGCATCAACGCTGCCAAGCAGCACGCTGAAGTCGAGGCTGCCGAGCTCGCGGAAGATCAAGAACATCGCCAGCAGAAAGGCGAAGTCGCCGATCCGGTTGACGATAAAGGCCTTATTGGCCGCCGAGCTGTTGGCGAGATTCGTGTACCAGAACCCGATGAGCAGGTAGGAGCAGAGCCCTACGCCCTCCCATCCGAGGAAGAGCACGACGAGGTTATCCGCCAGCACGAGGTTGAGCATGGCGAAAATAAATAGGTTCAGGTACGCAAAGTAGCGCCAGAACCCGGGATCGCCATGCATGTAACCGACCGAGTAGAGATGGATCACGCCCCCCACGCCGGTTATGATGAGCGTCATGAGCAGCGAGAGCTCATCGACCCGGTAGGCGAAACTGAGGTCGAGATCGCCGGCCGCCATCCAGGTGAAGTAGTCGACGACGATGGGGCTTCCGTTGTATGTCGCGAACAGGTATACCGTAATCACGAACGGAATGGCGACCACGGCATTGCCGATGGTGCCCAGCAGCGTTTCCCGCTGACGATACTCCTCCAGAAACAGGGGTACGATCCCATTGATGAGCGCCCCAGCCAGGGGCAAGAGCAAAATGAGTTGAACAAGTACCTCTGCGTCCATAGGATTGGGTGATTGGCGGGTCAGTCGTCAGCAGGCAGGCGCGCCGGCATGCTAAGGAAGACGAGCGGCAGGTTACTGCGGGATCGCGAGCTAGTGCTTGAATAAATTGATCTCTTTGATATCAACCGTCACCTTACTGCGGAAGATGGCGATCACGATGGCAAGCCCTAAGGCCGCCTCGGCGGCCGCCACGGCGATAGCAAAGAAGACGATAATCTGCCCGGTCGGATCGCCCATGGCCTGGCCGAACGCCACGATGGTTATGTTCACCGAATTGAGCATGAGTTCGACCGACATCAATATGACAATGGCATTGCGCTTGAACAGCACGCCGAGCACGCCGATGACAAACATCACAGCGCTCAGCGCCAGATACCACGTGATTGCAACTTCCATCTCGCGAAGTATTCGTTGATTGTAGCGGGTTCGTTCACTCGCCTATAAGCGCACGGACCTCCTCGAGCCGTGCCGACACAGGTAGACCAGTCACTCGAAACGTCGTTTTGCCAGCATGATCGCTCCGACGGTGGCTGCCAGCAGGAGAATGGCCATCATCTCTAGATGCAGCGCAAACTCCGTGAAGAGGGGCCGAGCAATCTCGGCCGCATCACCGGTCTGAGCAGCCACTTCGGGATCAGCCGGTTCGATGGGCACATCCAGCCCGATAGCCACGACGTACATGAGCTGCGCAAGGATCATCATGCCGAGCAAAAAGGCGACGACCCTGCCCCAGCTGATGTCTTCTAGCGTAGGGAGAGCCGATAAGTTGAGCAGCATGATCACGAATAAGAACAGCACCATGATCGCGCCGGCATAGATCAAGATCTGGACGGCGCCCAGGAAGGTAGCGTTCATCGTTAGATAGACTCCTGCCACGCAGAACAGGTTGAGCACCAACCAGAGTGCGCTCGACACCGGATTGCGGGCGACGAGCATGGCAACGGCCGCAAAGATGGCGACCGCGGCAAAAAAGAAGAAAGCAAATTGAGCCATGAGGCCAGAGCGAATATGATTCCGACGTACGGGCGGCGTAGCGCCTGTTGCGCGTACAGACCGCAAAGTAGGTAAGCCGCGGCTGTTCGGCAAGCAGATCCCCGGTTAAGCCCGGATGAATATGCCATATCGCCTTTTCTTCTGTGAATTCTAGACAATCTTCCCGGACTCTTCCCTCGTTATTAGATCCTATTTTAATTTTAGATTCGATGGCGAGCGCGAGCAGCGATGCGGCGAACATCGGGCTTCGGTCGAGGGTCGTAGCGGGAACTGAGCGCACGTGAAGTCATGCCGATTGGTGCGCTACGGGCCGGTGCGAGGGCGTATCCCGAGGGCCACACGGTCATGCCAGTGGTGAAGTGCTCGTGGGGGTGACCGAAGACGAAAATCGAGGCAGGTTCCTAAGGGAGTTATTTTCCTAAAGGAGCTATTTAGGAACTGCAACCGCCGCTTCTACCGTTCCGGGCTCCACCTGGAGCGATCGGCTGAAGGTGTCCTCGAAGAGATCAGCGTTGTGCTCAGCGCCCCAGATTTCAACTGCCGGATCTTCCTGGGTGTCGATCGTGAGATGCAGGCGGGTTTCGTCCAGATCGAGCTCAATTGCGCGGACGTTCTGGAAGTGGCTTCGATCGAGCGCGGACGTTCTGGAAGTGGCTTCGATCGAGACCCTCCGCGACACGTAGAATCGACGCCATCTCGCGGACGCGCTGCTGGTCCGTCTCGGACAGCCGAGCAAAGGGAGGATGTTCTTCGCTGGGTCGTTCGCTGTGATGATAGCGCACTACATTGGCGAGCAGGTGCACCTCATCAGTGAAAAAACCGCGCAGGTCGGCGTGCTCGATCAGATACTGGGAATGGCGCGGATGCTGCTGGTGGTTGATATGATAGCCGATGTCATGCAGCAGAGCCGCATACTCGATGAGTTCGTAGTCGGCTTCCGGTCGCGTGCAGAGCGGTTTGCAGGCGTCGAAGAGCATCTGCGCCGTAGCGGCGACATGCTGAGCGTGGCGCACCTCCCAGTCGAACCGAAAGCCCATCTCGTAGACGCTGCGCTCCCGCACATCGACGAATGGCGCCAGCCGCTGCAAGCGCTCGTAGTTCTCGTTAATGTAATGCACGACCATCCCTTCACGGAGCGCATGGGACGAGACGCGGACCCGCTCCACCGGTAGCTGCTCAATGAGCACGTCGATGAGAAGCGCCCCCGCCATCGATGAGAAGCGCCCCCGCGACAATCTGATCAGCGCGCCTGGGCCCGACTCCACCCATGGAGCGCCGCTTCTTTTCGTCGGCCGCGATGATATGGGCCAGCGACTGTCGCAGGTTGCCTGCAGAAAGCGTCTGCTGGAAAATGGACTCCTTGGGATCGCCGTGCTGGTTTACTCCGACGCGGGCCAGACTCTCTGCCGTACCGGACGAACCGACAATGGCTCTCACTCCATGCTCGGCAGCGGCTTCCAACACTGGGGCACATGCGTCTTTGAGATGCGCCCGCAGCGCCGCTTCTTCCTCCTCGCTGATCGGATCGGTCGAGATAAAGCGCTCCGTCATGCGCGCTGCCCCTACTTTGCAGCTCGTGGCATACACAGCACCGTCTGCTGTGTGCACGATGAACTCGACGGATCCGCCGCCGATGTCGACGATGAGCGTGGGCTCGGGCATGTCGACCGCTCGCTCGACTCCCTCGTAGATGATCCGGGCTTCATGCTCCCCACTGATGGGTCGAATCTGCAGGCCCAGCTCATTGCGAACACGCCGGATGAACGAACCGCCGTTCTCGGCCTCGCGGATTGCACTTGTGGCGTAGGCCAGATATTCCTGCACATCCCAGCCGCGCGAAAGCATCCAGATTCGGCGGAGCGCGTTCACGCCGCGCTCCATCGCCTCCTCGGGCAAACGCCCCCCTTCCAGCCCCGTTCGCCCGAGGCGCACCATCTCCTTCATGCGATCGACCACCTCGAACGCTCCATTGGGATACGCATCCACAATGATCGCGTGGAAAGAATTAGTGCCAAGGTCGATGATGCAGACCCGCGCAGGAGAGGCCGGTGTGTTCTCGAACTCCGGAATCGCCAGACAGGCGGCGCGGTGCGTCACTGAATCTGTCATACAGGTTAAGAGATGGGGGGTTAAAGATCGAGGGGGAGACCTGCGGGTGTGCCGGAGCCCCGTTCTACGGCTGCCCTTTTTCCAGGTTCAAGCGCTGGGCGCTCGAGTTTTCGCGCTGGACGCCTTTCACGCCGCCTCCGGAGACAGCGAACGTATCTTTTCGCGCACTGACGCAAAGAGCGAATCCGGCGGCTCGGAGCGCGTCCACCGGAGGTGCCAAATCTCGCTTTCGTGGCGCCGCAGCCACTGAACCAGCAGCCGCATGGCATCGACCTCCTGCTTGGTGTAGGTCCTCGGATCCGACTGCTCAAAGGTAAAGGCGTCCCGGATGCGCGTTTCGAGGGCGCGGAGGGCCTGCTCGTCGGTCGGGTCGAGCACATGCGTGTCGACAAGACACCCGTGGCGGATCAGGAAGATTTGCACCCGGTCGTCGCGCTCGGGATACAGAACAGCGGCGTGGTGATTTCGGACCGAAGTGCCCACGACGCGCTGCCGTTCTAGAATAGGCTCCAGCGTCTCCAGCCAGTCCCGAAATTCGGCGGCCCGCTCAAACTCGAGGTCGGCGGAGGCCTGCTCCATGCGATCTCGGATGTCGGCGACGACGCTCTCATCCTGCCCCGTTAGAAATGCCCGCACCCGATCGATCTCTGCTGCATACGTCTCTGCGTCGTCCGTCTCGCAGGGCGCCGTGCAGCGATCCATGTCGGCGTAGAGGCAGCGCTGCCCGAGCCGAAATTCCGTGTCGTCGCACTCGCGCATGCGGAAGAAGCGGTTGGCTACCTCCACGACGAGGTCAGCCTGATCGGGCCCGCGAAGCGGCCCGTAGTATTCGGCATGGTCATCGATGACGTGGTACGTCCAGCCCAGCCGCGGATAGGTCTGCGAAGTGTCGAGCCGAACGAACGGCCGGCTCCGGTAGCGCCGCTGCGCGCGGTTGAATCGCGGCTTGTGCTCTTTGATGAGCTTCGACTCGAGCAGGATGGCCTCGAGCTCCGTGGGCGTGGTCTGCCAAGTGACATCGCGCACCTTTTTCATCATCTTGCGGTGTCGGGCGCCGTGCGACTCAACGGCCGTGAAGTAGCTCCGCACGCGATTGGCGAGCCGCTTTGCCTTTCCAATGTACAGCTGACTACCGCTGCTGCTTTTCAGGCAGTACACACCCGGCGCGTCGGGAACGTCGGGCAGCACCTCTTCGCGAAGGCGCTGCAGATGCTTCGGGATGCGCTGCACCGACTGGTACGACCGGTGCTGAAATCGGAGCAGCTCGTCGAGCGTGTCGATGCCGTGCTCAAAGTTGAGCTTCGAGAGCAGCCGCTGAAGCACTGTTGCCGTAGCCCGGGCGTCACCGAGCGCGCGGTGCCGCCCGTTGACATCGACATCGTAAAATTGAACCAGGCGGGAAAGTCCTTTCGACTTCAGTCCGGGAAGCAGGCGGCGAGCGAGACGGAGCGTGCAGAGCGCCTCGTGGTCGAGCTCGTCTCGCTCCATCCGCTCCAGTTCCGCATTCAGGAAGTTGCGGTCAAACGAAAGGTTGTGCGCCGTAAGGATGTCGTTCTCTAGAAACGACAGATACGCAGGCATCACCTCCTCAATGGGCGGCGCCTCGAACACCATTCCTGTTGTGATGCCGGTCATCTGCGCGATACGCGACGGGATAGACCGGCGGGGATTAACGAGCTGCTGGAACCGGTCAACGACGGCGCCGCCCTCTACCTTCACCGCCGCAAGTTCGATAATGCGATCGGACGACGGCGACGTGCCGGTCGTCTCCGTGTCGGTCACGACAAACGTGGCGTCGCGAATGGACGTGGCCATAGACGTAGGTGCGTGGTATGCGCGTGAGTGCACGTCCCGAAATATAGGCAGGCGTACGGTGAATCTGCAACGACACTGAGCGTTCGGTGTCTGCAAGGCCCTTTTTGCGAAATATTGGCAACAATGAAGTCTGCTCCCTGCTTTTTTGATGCATATGTTGCGCAGTCATCTCGCTACCCTTTTCAACGACAATTCGGAGGAACGCTATGAAGGTAACAGTCATCGGTGCAGGCAACGTAGGCGCAACCGTTACTGAATGTATCGCTCGCATGGACATCACGCAGGAAGTCGTGATGGTCGACATTAAAGAAGGCATGCCGCAGGGCAAGGCGCTCGACCTGGCCGAGTCGGCCCCCGTCCACGGCTTCGACACGAAGGTCACGGGCACGAATGAGTACGGCCCGACGGAGGGCTCCGACATCGGTATTGTCACGGCCGGTCTTCCGCGCAAGCCGGGCATGAGCCGCGACGACCTGCTCGCCAAAAACGCCGAGATCGTGGGCGGCGTGACGGAGGAGTTTACGAGCGGCAGCCCCGACTCCAAGCTCATCATCGTCTCGAATCCGCTCGATGTGATGACGTACGTCGCGTTTGAAGCAAGCGGCTTCCCGCCCCATGATGTGATGGGCATGGCTGGCGTGCTCGACACGGCCCGCTATCGCTCGTTCATTTCGATGGAGCTCGGCGTCTCCGTGCGCGACATCCAGGCGCTGCTCATGGGAGGCCACGGCGACACGATGGTGCCTCTCCCCCGCTACACGACGATCGGCGGCATTCCGCTTCCGCAGTTCCTCGACGACGACACGATCGAGTCGATCGTCGAACGCACCAAAGGCGGAGGCGGCGAAATCGTCGACCTGATGGGCACCTCGGCCTGGTACGCCCCGGGCGCAGCCGCCGCAGAAATGACGGAATCCATCGTTAAGGACTCCGGCCGCGTGCTACCCTGCGCCGCGTACGTCGACGGCGAATACGGCCTGAACGACATGTTTATCGGTGTGCCTGTTAAGCTGGGCGAAAACGGCGTGGAGCAAATCATTGAGGTCGACCTGAACGACGAGGAGCAGGAGCTCATGGCGACCTCGGCCGAGCACGTCCAGAGCAATCTTGACGACCTCCGTCGCCTTGAAGAGGCCGGAGAGATCGGATAACCCGACCCTCGCCGTCCCTAAGCACTCTGTGGCTCCATCATTTGCGATGGCCGGTGGCGCCGCGCGCGTCACCGGCTTTTGTGTATGAGTCGCGAACGTCATCTGCGCCGCAAACTGACGCTCCGTGCCCACGGTGAGCAGGTCGTGTTCGTTAAGCGCAAGCACGAGCGCATCGAGCACGTATGGATGAAGGCGTTTCTGTGGGCGCTCTACTTGCCCGACTATCCCGACCTGAGCGTGGAGGTGGCGGTGGGAGATCGGTACAAGCCTGATGTCGTGTTGATGGATCCGCGGCGCGGCCGGCCCCGGTTCTGGGGCGAGGCGGGCCATGTGAGCCATGACAAGCTGACCGACCTTATAAGCCAGTACCCGCGCACCCACCTTGCCCTCGCCAAGTGGGATACGCCGCTTCGCCCGTTCATCGATCAGGCTCAGGACGTACTCGAGAGGACGACCCGCCATGCGCCGCTCGACCTGTGGCGCTTTCCGCCGGACAGCGCGGACCGGTTTATCGACGCGCAGGGATACATCCAAATCGACCCATCAGCACCGATTCGCCGGCGAATCGGAGGCGCGTCAGATACCTGAGATATCGGAGTGTGTGCAACACGCCCCTACGCGCCTACATCATATATCCACACATTCGCACCTTCATCCTCGCACACCCAATTATGCCTTGCTTCCTGGCGCTGCTCGCTCTTTTTCTGCCGCGGACGGTGGTGGCGATTCTCTTTTTCGTCTCGACGTGGTTTCAAGGAGTCTTTGCCACGTTGCTCTGGCCTGTGCTGGGTTTTCTTTTCACGCCTACGTTTCTCCTCTGGTACAGCGTTGTCGCAAACGCAATGGGAGGCACCTGGGGGGCACTGGAAATCGGCGTGGGGATTATTGCAGTTCTCATTGACCTGTCGCCTGCAACGGGCAGCCGTTCGGCCTAATCAATATGTCCTGCCTATCGACCTTCCTCGGGTCGGGCGCGACGAGCAGGGCGACTGGTAGATGATAATAGGCCGTTGTCTTCACTATCGGCAAACGTGTCGCCAGACCTGCTACCTGCGAACGAATATCCGGCGCGAGCATACTATTTATAACTCCCTATCACCTGCCCCTTGCATATCAGGAGGTCTAAAAATAACTTACGTTCCATTCATGTCAACCTTCTCTATCCTGTTCATCTGTCCGGAAAATGCAGCGCGCTCCCAGATGGCCGAGGGGCTGCTTCGTCATCACTATGGGGACCACTACGACATCTACAGCGCCGGCTGCGACGAGTGCGAGCCCGTCCACCCGCTCGCCATCCAGGCCATGCGCGAGATTGGCGTCGACATCTCAGAGCAGACGTCTAAGCATCTTGACGACTTCGCGGGTCGCTCGTTCGACTATGTCGCGACCGTCTGCGATGCCGTCCACGAGACATGCCCTGAGGTGCCGGCTCGTGTGCAGAACATGCACTACTCGTTCCCCGACCCGACAGCGGCGCGTGGCTCGGAGCAAGAACAGCTTAACGTGTTCTGTCGCGTTCGCAATGAGATCGACGCTTGGATCAAAGAAGCCTTTGACCCAGCCCAGATTGAAAGCGCCTAAGCCTTAGGACCCAATTCACGGCAGTCCTCTCGGGGCAATAGTCTCCTTTTCGCTTGAAGGTGCTGTCGAGCCATTGCCTGTCGGCCGTCTGCTCTCAACCGAAGAGGCCGCGCGTCCAGATGCTCCCGCGCACGCCCTCAAGCTACACGATCTTCGGGATGGCGCAATGTAGCCCGCCGAGGCCTCATTCTTGAGCTCCGATTCTACTGCCACGCGGCGCCATTCAGCGCAGTCCGCGCACCGGCGGCGGGGCCACTTGGCGCAGCCTCCGCGTCAGGCGTGGGGAGCGGGTCGACCGGCTCTCTGACGTCCATCTGGTCGTAGTACGCTACAATGCGCTCGGCGGATGCAGCGAGGTCCGCCGGGTTAGCCATAAGGCGAAATTCCAGCCGGGCCGCTCCTCGAAGCAGGTCGCGAACGCGCTCCGGCTCGTCCACTCCGGGCAGCTCCACGACGGCGCGCTGAGTGCCCTGTCGGCGAATCGAGGGCTCGGTTACGCCGTAGCGGTCCACACGCTTGCGAACGACCTCGATGGCACGCTCAACGGCCCTGTCGGACTCGCGCTCAAGGTAGCGCCTGACCTCTGCGTTACTTGAGCGCCGGGTGATGCCTGCCTCCTCGCTGCGGAAGTACCGGGCAAGACGCACGTCGGGGTCGCGTGCCTCAAACTCCTCAACGAAGACGTCGACCAAGGATCGATTTTCGGCCTGCGCGCGCCGGGTGGCCGCTCGCAGGACCTCCTCAAACTGCTCGTCCTGATTTTCGGCTAGGAGATCGATCAGCTCGCTCACGCGCACCTCCAATACGACGTGCATGCCTCCCTGCAGATCGAGGCCGAGGCGAAGCGATCGTGCCTGTATCTCTTGAAGCCTCGCATGGTTTTCTCGCTCATACAACGCGCGCTCCCCGGCGTCCATCGCGCCCATCTGGCGGTTTAGCCAGATATTCTGGGCTGTCGGGTAGAGATACCAGCCGGTTAGGCCGAGGAAAAAGACGATGAGAAATATACTGAAACTATTTTCTTTAAGCATGACATTGGTAGAGGCGTGCCGCCACGGACCGGCGCGGCACTATCATAAGGTTGCTCATCTCCAAAAAGTTTTATTCATCATTCCCTGATGAAACGAGGCAATAACTCCTCACAACCTGCCAGCGTCGACTGCGGTTCCAGCAGATAGAGTAGCGATTTGCCGGTATGTCCGGGCGGACATTTCTGGATTGCTCCACCTCTCGTGAGGACCTTCTTCCATTGCTGCCTGCACGCTATTTCAGCCGAGAAGACGTTGCTCCGCGCCTCTCCTCGACATGCTCTCTCCGCGCACAAAATCTGAGCGCAATGCATGACCTTCTTCGAAAACACGAGAAAAGAAAAAACGAGGAAGGGGATCCGCAGCACGCGCGGAGGCGTAGGCAACTGTTTCGTATTCGCGCTCTCTGTTTTCGATGTTCTTCCTGATCCCTACAATTGATGAGAACTAGCTCCGCGCCTCCCACCAACGGGTCTCTTCACGACCATAGTGATTCATCCAACGCGGTTTCGACCGATGAGACTTCGTTCTCGAATAAAGTATCTGAAGGTACTGCTCACCTACCGAGCATCGACTATTGGGCGTCGATCGCTCAGCTGATCCGCGATTCGTACAGAATTGACCAGCACCTTAACGAGATTCTCGAACGGGTCTACGACTGCCAGCCGCCGTTTTACAGCGCAGCCGGCAAGCGCCGGTTGCAGCGCCTGCTCGACGAGCTGCATGACGCGCGCCAGCAGATCCGCGAGCTGGAGCGGGACGCGGAAAAGCTGGCCTTCTCAATTTCGAGGAGCGACCAGATTGACACGGACGCTACGAACACCATCGACCCGGCCGTCGACGGCGTGAAACGCACCTACGACCGGGCGTACGACCTGTGCCTCTACAAACTCGACAGTATGAGCGACGGGTGGATCACGGCCACGAACCTGCTCATCAGCGTTGTCATGATCGTTCTGACTCTGCTCTTCTGGATGGAGTTCTGGGAGTAGGGCCGCCCGAGCATGAAGGAGCGCGGCGGAAAATGTTGGCACAATGCAGCACGACGTCATCTTTGCCTTCCATTCGAGGTCCATTCAGAGATTGGCTCTTCACACCTCCGAGCTATACATGGGCCCTAGAGGCGGGCGAAATCTACCAGCCAAAAGCTTTGGAGGCCAGTCGCCTATGGCGCGAGGGGCAGTCAGCGCAGAAGCGGACCGGAGCCATCGAGGCTGCGGCGGGTACGTTTTGGTCTGCCCCTAACGAATACACCCCGTGACAATGACATTCTCGCAGCGAGTGAAAGCCAAGTGGAACCGCCTCTCCAAGGCCGAGAAGTCAGGGGTTGCAGTGCTGATCTTCTTTGTTTTTGGTGTGCTACTCTTCGCCTTTGGAATGGAGGTCGGCAAGGTTCTCTACAGCGTCTTCGGCAGTT
>OBKM01000568.1_pt1 | contig 18066 bp, 19 predicted proteins | sample 1519691 | NCBI WGS metagenome assembly OBKM01 (sample SAMEA37050418, study PRJEB22526) | metagenome | biome: saline pan; feature: lake; material: water | place: Egypt | collected 2015 | depth 0.5 m | reverse complement strand
ACGGTCCGGTCGACGAATCGTTCGACGCCCTCGATCGCGGCCTCGCGGGTCATACGCACTTGATAGGAGCCTCAGGCGTATGAACCCTACACCGGATGCGACGGTCGAATCGGGAGTTCGACGCCGGTAGCGCCACTATGTTTAATGTTGTAGAGAGTAACATAGTTATTGATTATGAAGAAACTGATCAACGATCCGGACGACATCGTCGACGAGATGGTCGATGGGATAACCGCGGCGTACCCCGACCGGCTCCGTCGCGTTCCGGAGACGCAGGTACTCGTCCGCGACGGCGCGCCGGTCGACGGGAAGGTCGCACTCGTCACGGGCGGGGGGAGCGGTCACGAGCCGACGCACGCGGGGTACATCGGCGACGGGATGCTTGACGGGGCGGCCGCAGGGGGCGTCTTCTCCTCGCCGACGGCGGACGAGTTCGAGGCGCTGATCCACGCCTGCGACGCCGGCGACGGCGTCCTCGCGATCATCAAAAACTACGAGGGCGACGTGATGAACTTCGAGACCGCAATCGAACTCGCCGAGATGGAGGGCGTGGAGGTCGACAGCGTCGTCGTCGACGACGACGTGGCCGTCGAGGACTCGCTGTACACTTCCGGCCGGCGGGGCGTCTGCGGGACCATCCTCGTTCACAAGGCGGCCGGCGCGAAGGCCGCAGAGGGGGCCGACCTCTCGGAGGTCAAACGCATCGCCCAGAAAGTCGTCGACAACGTCGGCACGATGGGGATGGCGCTCACCTCGTGTGTTACCCCGGAGAAGGGCGAGCCCACCTTCGATCTCGGTGCCGACGAGATCGAGCTCGGCATCGGGATCCACGGTGAGCCGGGGACCGAGCGCACGGAGACCATGCCAGCCGACGACGTGACCGACGAGCTGACCGAGGCCGTCCTCGACGACCTCGGCGTCGAGTCGGGACAGGAGGTACTCACCGTTGTCAACGGGATGGGCGGCACCCCCCAGATGGAGCTGTTCGTCGTCAACCGCCGGCTGCAGGAGCTTCTCGGCGAGCACAATGTCGAGGCGTGGGACGCGTGGGTCGGCGACTACATGACCTCGCTCGACATGGCCGGCGCGTCGATCACCGTCTGCGTCGTCGACGACGAGCTGAAAGAGCTGCTCGGCGCGCCCGCGGACACGCCGGCGTTGACCGTCCGATGACCGAGGACGGGCAGGCCGCCGTCGCGGTGGTCAAGGCGGTCGCAGACCGGATCGAGCGCGAGCGGGACCACCTGACGCAGCTCGACTCCGCAATCGGCGACGCCGACCACGGCGGCAACATGGCTCGCGGCTGGGCGGCGGCGGCCGACGCCGCGCGCGACCTCGACGATCCCGACGCAGAGACGGTCGCGAAGACGGTCGGGAAGACCCTCATGTCCAAGGTCGGCGGGGCGTCCGGCCCCCTCTTCGGCGGCTCGCTCGTGTTCGCGAGCGCCGACCTCGACGACGGCGTCACGGCGGAGAGCGCCGTCGCCTTCGCCGAGACGTACCTCGAAAAGGTCGAGGACCGTGGCGACGCGCGCGTCGGGGATCAGACGATGGTCGACGCGCTCACTCCGGCGGTTCACACGTTCAAGAAATCCGTCGAGACGGACGATCTCTCGCCTCTCGAAGCGTTGGCGAGGGCCGTCGACGCGGCCGAGCGCGGCGTCGCGTTTACCGTCCCGATCCGCGCGCGAAAGGGGCGCGCCTCCTACCTCGGCTGGCGCTCCGTAGGCCACCAGGACCCCGGCGCAACGAGCACGCTGTTCATCCTCGAGGAACTGCTCGCCGTCGCCGCCGACCGCCTCGACAGGGAGGTGCCGGACGTCGACGCGACCTCGCCGACGATCCCAGACGAGGCGGGGGAAGACGACGGGATGGCGCCGGACTCGGAGGCAGAGTGATGGTCGGGCTCGTCGTGGTTTCACACAGCGAACGGGCCGCCGAGGGGATCGCCGAAATCGCCGCGGAGATGGCGGGCGACACGGTGATCGAACCGGTCGGCGGCGACGGAACCGGCGGGATCGGCACCGTTCCCGACGCGATCGAGGACGCCATCGTCACCGCCGCCGACGCCGACGGAGCCGTGGTGCTCGTCGACCTCGGCAGCGCCGTGCTGAACGCAGACGTCGCGATCGAGATGAGCGACGCGGCGGCGGTCATCGCCGACGCGCCGGTGCTCGAAGGCGCGGTCAACGCGGCCGTCGCCGCCACCGACCCCTCCGCAACGATCGACTCCGTCCGCAAACAGGCCGAAGCGGCCCGCGACATCGAGAAGCTGTAGCACGCGGGACCCGAATTTCAGGCGCGGTCGGTGGCGGCCGCTCCCTCGACCGATGGTCAATCGAGGTCGAGCACGTCCGTCACCTCGGCGCGCGTCTCGCAAGCGACCGCCGCCGCGGCGAGCCCGCGTGCCGCGGCCGAGTTGGTCGACCGAACCGCTCGTTTCACCGCCGGAACGGTGACCGCGCTCATGCTGAGCTCGTCGAGTCCGAGCCCGATGAGCAGCGGCGTGAGCTCCGGATCGCCGGCCATCTCACCGCACATACCGACCCACGCGTCGGCGTCCCGGGCGGCCGACGTCGTCCGCTCGATCGCGCGCAACACCGCCGGATGGAGCGGATCGTTGTGCGCGGCGACCGCGTCGTTCTCTCGGTCGGCCGCCATCACGTACTGTGTGAGGTCGTTCGTCCCGATGCTGATGAAGTCGAGCCGTTCGGCGAGCGAATCGGCGAGAAACGCCGCCGCCGGCGTCTCGATCATCGCTCCCAGTTCGGGGATTGCGTGGTCGATGCCCGCCGCCTCGAGGTCGGCGGCCACGGACTCGACGATCGCCGACGCCGCCGTGACCTCTTCCGTCCGAGTGACCATCGGCAACATCACTGCGAGGTTGTCGCCGTGCTCGTGGGCTCCCGCACGCAACAGCGCGCGGAGCTGCATCTCGAACAGGTCTGCGTGCTCGTCAAGTGACAGTCGGATCCCTCGGCTCCCCAGGAAGGGGTTCGACTCTTGGGGAAGATCGAGGTACGGGACGTCCTTGTCCCCGCCGACGTCGAGCGTTCGGACGACGACGCGGTCGTTCGGAAACGTCGACAGCGCCGCGGTCACCGCCTCGTACTGCTCCTGCTCGCTCGGCGGCGCCTCGCGGTCGAGGAAGAGGAACTCGGTCCGGAAGAGACCGATCCCGTTGGCGCCGCGGTCCGTCGCGGCGGAGAGCTCCGCCGGACTCCCGACGTTGGCCGCGACTTCGATCACCCGTTCGTCGGCGGTCGAAACCCGACCCGAGACGGTCGATAACGCGTTTCCACTCGCGGCGGCGCGACGCTCGTCGTCAGGGTCGACGACGACGGTCCCGTCATCGCCGTCGACGAGCACGTCGGCGCCGTCGGGGACATCGTTGAGTTCGCTTCCGACGCCGACGACCGCCGGTATCGACAACGAGCGCGCGATGATGGCCGCGTGGGAGGTCCGACCGCCGGCGGCGGTCGCGATCCCGACGACCGCATCCGGGTCGAGCCCCGCGGTATCGCTCGGCGTAAGTCGCTCTGCTAACAGGACAGTCCCGTCGGGGAGCGTTCCAAGGTCGAACGGTTCCGGTCCGGTATCGAGGAGGGCCCGGAGCAGTCGGTCACGCACGTCGCGCAGGTCGTCGGCCCGCTCGGCCATCCGCCCGTCCATCGCCTCGAACTGCGCGATCGCCTCCGCGAACCGGTCGTGAACGGCGTGTTCGGCCGGGGTGCCGTCACAGATGACCGCCTCGATATCCTCAACGAGCATCGGGTCGTCCAGAAACTCCTCGTGGGCCTCGAAGACGTTCGCCTCCTCCTCACCGACGCGCTCGGCCGCCCGTTCTCCGGCCCGGCGGATCGCCACGCGTGCCTCCGCACGTGCGGCCTCGAACCGGGTCAGCTCAGCGTCCGCGTCGACGGTCGAGGTGTCGGGGCGCTCAGGGAGTGTCAGGTCCGATTCGGGTCGGTACCAGCGCGCCGTTCCGACGCCCGATAGCGGTGTACTCCCGACACCGGAGAGAACTCTCACTCGGTCCCACCGTCGATTGCAGTCGTCAGCAAGCCACAGACCGCCTCCAGCGCGTCCGCCGCGTCGGGACCCTCGGCGACCACGCGGACCGACTCGCCGTGCGCGACGTTTAGCCCGCTCACCGAGAGCATGCTGTCGGCGCGGACCACCGTGTCGTCGTCGGCCCGTCCGATCGAGACGTCGGCGTCGAACCGGTTCACGGTTTGCACCAGCTTCGAGGCCGGTCGCGCGTGGAGCCCTGCCTCCGGGACCACCGTTACGGTACGTTCCATGGTCACAGTGAGCAGTGAGCCGTCTTATATGCTCGTCTCGGGTCGGTCCGGTCGGTTCGATCGATGCAGTGGGTTCGGTCGGCGGATCCCGGTAGTGACCGAACCCTCGGCTCACTCGACGACGTCGACGATCTCGCCGTCGATCATTCGGGCGAGGACCACTCGCGGCACCTTCGCGTGTTCGTGGACGACCCGGGCGATCTCTCGCGCGGTCGCCGCGTCGCCGTCGTCGTCGACGGCGTTTACGAGCGGAATCGGGGTCGCTCCTCCCGGGATCTCTTTTAATCCGCCCCGTCGGTGGGCGAGTACGCGACCGACCAGGTCGGCGGTGATCTCGTCGCCGATCGCGGCGTCCGTTATCTCGGCGACGCGCTCCGGGCGGTGGACCGTCTCCGACGTCAGCGCCTCCCCGACGGCACCGACGCTGGCCACCGGAACGACGGTGTCTGCGGTCCGAGGGATTTGGGGCTCACTGTCGTTCGGGGCCTTGAGCCGTCGTGTCCGAGCGCCGTCGGCCTTGACTAGCACCGGGCCGTCGTGGGCGTCCGCGACCGCGTTGACGACGGCCGGTTCGTATCCCAGATACCGGTCGGCGCGGTCGCGGTCGGGAACGAGCCCGAGCGGAAACGAGAGGTCGTCACTGGTGTCGTATTCCTCGCCGTCGGCTCCGGCGGATCCGTCGAGCGCGGCGACCGGATCGTCGGTCACCCGCACCCCAGCGACTTCGCGGTCGAAGATGGGAATGCGGACCGTCGCCGTGAGCACGGCCCGTTCGAGCCGTTCGGCGAGCGCGTACAGCGTCGTCTTCTTTCCGCCGGCACCAACGAGACAGGTCGTTCCCTCGGCCGCGTCGAGCGCGTCCACGACGTTCATTCGATATCGACTCGGGTGACGGACCGCGGCGTGGAAAACGGTTCGGTCGCTGTAGCGTTCTGGGGTTTCCCCCGTGGATTCATTCCCCCCGCGAGTCAACGCCAAGATATGACTCCGCCGGACCGGATCCTGCGCGTCAACCTCTCGACTCGGCGGGTCGAGAGCGAGAGGGTCCCCGACGAGTGGCTCAGGAAGTACGTCGGGGGGAAAGGGTTAGCAGCCCGGTACCTCTACGAGGCGGGCCACGGAATCGACCCCGAGTCGCCGGCGAATCCGCTCGCGTTCATGGTCGGCCCGCTGACGGGCTACACCCCGGGCGAGCAACGGTACGCCGCGATCACGAAGTCGCCACTCACGGGGGCGTTCCTCGACTCCTACGGGGGCGGCTCGTTCGCGAGCCGGCTCGCTGGCTCGCTCGGACCGCACCTCGGCGTCATCGTCACGGGACGCGCCGACGAGCCCGTGGTCCTTTCGCTGTCGGACGGCGACGCCGCGATCGAGCCGGCTGGTGACCTCGCCGGACTGGACGCGGCCGAGACCGACGAGCGATTCTCGGACGCGGCCGTCGCCTGCATCGGGCCCGCGGGCGAGGCCCGCGTGAGTTACGCCACGATCGCCTCCGACGGGGGCGACCACCACGCCGGGCGGGGCGGCGCGGGAGCGGTGATGGGTGCGAAGCGCCTGAAGGCGATCGTCGCCCGCGATCCGCCCCCTGAGACCCCGCCCGAACTGCGGGCGCTCCGAGAGCGGTACGAGGAGCGGTTCGCGGAGAGCGACGCCGGGCGGTGGCTCGCCGCCGGCGACACGCTGGAGACCGTCTCCTTCGCGTCGGAGACCGGCGTCCTTCCGACCCGCGGCTGGCAAGCCCGACGGTTCGACGGCGTCGACGACCTCGGGGTCGAAGCGGCCGCGGACCGGGCGATCGAGCGGGAACGACCGGCCGACTCGGTTCCCGGCGGCTTTCGCGTCTCGGACGACGCGAACGACGCGACGGAGACTGCCTCAGCGACCGCTGATACGACCGACGGAACCGTCCCCCGCGGCGGGACGCCGATCGCGTTGGGCGCCGGACTCGGGATCGACGACTTCGACGCGGTGGCGGCGCTCGGTGCCGTCTGTGACCGGCTCGGCGTCGACGTCATCTCCGCGGGCAACGCGGTCGCGTGGGCGGCCCGCGCGAGTGACCGCGGACTGATCGACCGGGAGATCTCGTTCGGTGACGAGGCCGCGGCGAGAGCGCTGATCGAGGAGATCGCGACGCGGTCGACGCCGCTCGGCGACGCCCTCGCTGACGGGGTCAGCGTTGCCGCCGAGCGGTTCGGTGGAGGCGACCTGATCCCGACGGTCAAAGGGATGGAACTGGGCTCGTACGACCCGCGAGGCGCGGAGACGATGGCGCTCGCGTTCGCGACGAGCGACCGCGGGGGGTGCCACCGGCGCGCCCGTCCGGTCGAGGTCGAGGCGGTCGCCGCCCCGGAGTGGACCGCGGAGGAGCGGGCAGCCACCGTCGCCGACGAGCAGGACCGACGGGCCGCGCTCTGGTGTCTCGTCGGCGACGACTTCCTCGCGGACGTGTTCGGCCCGACCGCCGCCGCGGAGTGGCTGACCGCGCTCGGCGACGGGCGCGACCCCGACGACCTCGCTGACCTCGGCGAACGCGTCTGGACGCTCGTGCGGCTGTTCAACCTCCGAGAGGGGTTCACTCGCGAGGACGACGCGCTTCCAGAAGCGCTGACGACCGGGGGCGACGGCGGTGCTGACGGCGAGACCGCCGACGGCGATCCAGAGCGCGACGGCACCGAGGGCGGGATCGACCCCGACGCGTTCGACGAGGTACTCGACCGATACTACGCGTACCGCGGCTGGGACCGAGCAGGGGTTCCGACGAAGCAACTGCTGGATCGACTCGAGCTGAAGGGGCTTCCGGACGCCGAAACGCCGGTCGGAACGGCGGAGCGGACCCCTGATTGGCGGTGACCGCCGGGCTACGGGGCCGCCTGCTTCGTGGAGATCAGCTCGATCACGTCGCGGTGGGCGAGCTCGTGACCGGCCCCGACCTGCCGGCCGCTCCGGCAGTCCGTCCCGTGAAGGAGCCCCTCGCCGATGTCCGAGTGGATGTGGAAGGCGAAATCCTCGGTCGTCGAGCCCTCGGGTAGGATAAAGCAGTCGCGGAAGACTCCCTTCTCGTCGTTGCTGCCGTTCGCGGACCCCGGGAAGACGGCGATACAGCCGAGCACGTCGAACACCGCCGATTCGAGCGCGCCCTGCACCCCGGTCCCGTCGTACTCGGCGACGAACTCGCCGATCTGTTCGAGGCCCGCCGCCTGCTCACCGGAGACGTCGCCGACGACTTCGAAGTCGGCCGCTCCCGGCGTGTAGTCGACGACGCCAGCCTCGTTCGCGTTCTTCAGCGCCTTCTCGGCGTGAGCGCTCGCCGGAACGAACGAGAGGTGGTCGTAGTCGGGATCGGTCGTGATCGCGTCCCAGTTCGCCTGCGCCTCAGGGGTGTCCATCTTGTTGGCGGCGACGACCATCGGCTTGGTCCGTTTGCGGATCTCGCGGGCGAGGTCGGCCCGCGCCGCGTCGTCCCACGTCTCGGGGTCGAGTTCGAGCCCTTCCGCGAGGATCACCCGTTTCATCCGGTCTTTGTCGATGCCGAACGCGGACATCTGCTCGGCGAGCTCCGCCTCGATGGCGGCGTCGGCGCCGTGGTACCGGGTCTGGTACTTCTCGATTCCCTTTTCGAGCACGTCGAGGTACCACTCGTCGAGCTCCGCTTCGAGGAAGTCGATGTCCTCGCGGGGGTCGTGACCCTCCGTGGCCTCGCCCTCGATGTCCGTCTTCCCAGAGAAGTCGACGACGTGGATCAGCACGTCGGTCTCGTTGAGGTCGGTGAGAAACTGGTTGCCGAGGCCGCGACCCTCGTGGGCGCCGGGGACGAGTCCGGCGACGTCGACGAGCTTGATCGGAACGAAGCGGGTGCCGTCGCGGCAGACGCCGACGCTCGGGGTGCAGGTCTCGTCGAACTCCGGGGCGGCGCAGTCGACGCGGACGTACGCCTCGCCGACGGTCGGGTCGATCGTGGTGAACGGGTACGCGCCCTCCGGCACGTCGTTCATGGTCGCGGCGTTGAAGAACGTCGACTTCCCCACGGAGGGCTTGCCGACGAGGCCGATCCGATAACTCATTACGACCGTTCGGCGACGCGCGGTAAAAAGCGATGCGAGACGCGCCGTGGCGTGGGGACGGGTGGCGCGGGAACGACGGACCGACACCCACGCTGGGGGCTCTCCGTCCGTCTCCGTCCGTCTCGAGATCGGGGCGGGCGGGTCGCCCGATCGATGTGAGGAGCGGGTGTTGGGAATCAGCCGTAGCGATACCCGTGCGGTCGGGGCTATAGCGGGCGGCGCCGCAGAACCCCCTATCCGATTTAAAAGGCCGACGGCGACGTCCGAATCTGACTTATAAATAACCATCTCATCAGAGCGAGACGCTCGCTCCTGAGACCGCTACTGCTCCGCGTCCGATCAGGCGTCGCCGTCGGACTGTCCCGGCTCGCCGAGCGCCTCGATCGGCAACACGTTCTGCAGCGCGACGAAGACGTCTTCGGCGCTCTGGAACCGGGCTTGCTCGATGTCGGCGATCAGCTCGCCGAGGTCGGCCTCGCCGTCCGCGAACAGCACGGTCGTTCCTGCACACGACGACGCGAGGTCGTCGCGGGCGACGGGGTAGCTGCGGTCCTCGAACGTCGATTCGACACGCGAGAGGTGAACTTCGTTTGTCATACGCTTCGTATCGTCGCGTGACGGCATAAACGCGCGCCTCGACAGAGGGCTCGGTGTCTCGGGGCTCGGCGTCGGCGTCCTGGGTGTTCGGCGTCGGCGTCTTGGGCGCTCGGCGTCAGCGTCGCGGGGGCACGATCACGAGAAGTTCGGTCGCTCCGCGTACGCGATCGGGTCCCGCTCGCCGGCGCTCCGGAACGCCTCCAACCGGAACGCGCAGGCGTCACAGGTGCCGCAGGCGGGCTCGTCGTCGCGGTAACAGGACCACGTGATCTCGTAGGGGACGTCGAGTTCGAGCCCGCGCTGAACGATGTCGGTCTTGGCGTCCTCGACGAAGGGGACTTCGATGTCGATGTCGGTCTCGGGTTTCGTCCCCGCGTCGACCATCCGCTCGAACGCCTCGAAGAACGCCGGGCGGCAGTCGGGATAGCCGGCGTAGTCCTCGGAGTGCGCGCCGACGAACACCGCCGAGCAGTCGTTCGCCTCGGCGTAGGAGACGGCCATCGACAGCAGGTTGGCGTTGCGGAAGGGGACGTACGAGGTCGGGATCGCGTCGCCGTCGAGGTCCGCGTCGGCCACGTCCATCGCGTCGTCGGTGAGCGAGGAGGCGCCGATCCGCTTCAGGTGGTCCGTCTCGATGTGGAGGAAGTCGCGGACGGGCAGCTCCTCGCGGTCGGCCAAGGCGCGGGCGCATTCGTACTCCTTCGTCTCGGTGTTCTGGCCGTACGACGTGTGGAGGAAGTAACAGTCGTAGCCGCGCCGAGCGGCCTCGTAGGCGGTGGTCGCGCTGTCCATCCCGCCGGAGACCAAGACGACGGCGCGCTTCACGGTGTTCGAGTTGGGTTGTGCGGGTGCGTCCGTACGAGTCGTGTCGGCGTTTTCCGTGTCGTGTATGTCTCTGGCGTTTTCGGTGTCGTGTGTGTCTCTGGCGTTTTCGGTGTCGTCCGTATCGTCGGTGTTCTCGGTCATGGGTGTGTCCGTCGTGGTCTGGTACGGCGTCGCTACGTCTCGGGGGCGTCGTTCCACAGGTCCACGTGGAGCCGCGGGGTGTATCGGTAGCCGTGTTCGAGCGCGAGGTCGGCGACGACCCGGCACGTCTCGGCGAGCCGCTCGCGGGTCTGTCCCTCCGGCATGAGGAGAACGCGGTCGTCGGGGAGTCGAGCGGAATCGTCCAGTCGCGCTCTGACGTCGGCGACGAGCGACTCGATCTCGGGGAGGTCGTCGGGACCGGTGACGACGAACTTCAGCTGCGTCTCGTATCTATCGACGAGCGTCGCGAGCGCGTCGCGGTCGATCCGCTCGGCCTCGTGCGTCTCGGACCACCGGTCGATCTCGTCGTCGCCGACGGCCGACTCGCTCGGCTCGACGCCGGCGGGCGGACGGTCCGCGGTCGGGGTCGACGACGCCAGCTTCGGGCTCACGCTCGCGAGATCGATCGGCGTGTCGGCCGGCGGGACGACCGTGCCGTTCGTCTCGACGGTGAGGTGGTAGCCGCGGTCGTCGAGCGCGGAGAGGAGGTCGGCAACGCCGTCGTGGATCAGCGGTTCGCCCCCCGTGACCACCACGTGATCCGGGGTTCGGTCAGCGACCGACGCGACGATTTCGTCGACGTCGAGCCACGCGCCGGTGGGCTCCCACGAGGTGTGATACGAGTCGCAGAACCAGCATCGCAGGTTACACCCCGAGGTCCGGACGAACGTCGAGGGCTGGCCCGCGAGGACCCCTTCGCCCTGGAGGGAGGCGAACAGCTCGTTTATCGGGAGTGCGTCGCCGTGGGTGTCGACCGCGCGGTCGCGCTCCGCGGCGGTATCCGCCTCGTCGACGTCGCTGGTGACGGGCATTACGGCGCCGCACACAGCTCGCCGGTTTCGCGCACGGAGACGGCCACCGAGGAGACGGTGTCCGGGAGGCGCTCGGCGAGCCGGTCCTCCAGTATCGTCGCCATCACCTCCGCGGTCGGCGGCGCGTCGAGCACGACGGTCGACTCCGCGTCGCCGGCGGCTTCGAACGCCTCCACGAGCGGGTCGCCCGCCTCCAGGAGGAATCGATGGTCCCACTCGTCGATGACGTCGGTGACGACGCCCTTGTCGACGACCCATCCCTCGTCCGTGAGCTCGCCGCGCACCGTCACCGTCACCTCGTAGTTGTGACCGTGCGGGCGGCTGCATTTCCCGTCGTGGTGGAGCAGCCGGTGCCCCGCCGAGATGCGGATCGGACGGTCGCGGCCGACGTGGAGCGTCCGCGTGCCGGCTCGATTGATACTATCAGAGTCTTCTTTGGATATTCGCCGACTCATACCAACTGATTACTCGGCGTGGGTATAACCCCGACGACTCGCTGTACAGAGCGGAAGCGACGAAAAGAACCGGCAAGAATCGCAAAGAGTTATGTAGGGTCGAGACCACGTCTTGTGTGAACAGATGACACTATACAATCGGATCCTGGTGCCGACCGACGGGTCGTCCGAGGGTGAGCGCGCGGTCGCGCACGCGCTCGACGTCGCCTCGGTACACGGTGCTGGCGTTTACGCGCTGTACGTGGTGGACACCGCGAGCTACGCCGGGATGCCGATGGAGAGCGCGTGGGAGGGCGTCGGCGAACTCCTCCGGAGTGACGCCCGAGAAGCGCTCGAGCGGGTCGAAGAGATCGCCGCTGCGACCGGGATCGGCGTTGAGACCGACGTGGTCGACGGCTCTCCCAGCCGGGAGATAATCCGGTACGCCGAGTCCAACGGGTGTGACCTGATCGTGATGGGCACCCACGGTCGCGGCGGGATCGACAGGCTCCTCCTCGGAAGCGTCGCCGAAAAGGTCGTCCGCGGCGCGTCGATCCCCGTGCTGACGGTTCGGCTCGATGGCGACGTACCGGAGGGGGCAGCGGTCGAGTCCGCCCTCGGAGAGACGGTGACAGGGGACACGGGTGGCAGCGAGACGACGGACGAGTCGGTGACCGGCCGCGGCTGAACGACCGGGGGTCTCAGCGCTCCGCGTCTCGGAGATGCTCGCAGTCGCCCGCGTGGACCCGCCTCGTCCCGTCTTCGGTCTCGATCACGAGCGCGCCGGGCGGCTCCACGTCGACCGCGGTTCCGACGACCGACCCACCGGGCGTCTCGACGCGCACGCGGCCACCGAGGGTGCTCGCCCGTTCGCGCCACGCCGGGAGTACCTGATCGAGCCCGTCGTCTGTAGCCGTGAGGTCGTGAAACCGCTCGAGCAGCGTCGCGACGAACTGCCGTCGGTCGACGTCGGCGCCGAGCTCCGCACGCAGCGAGGTCGCGTCCGTCGGCAGCGTCTCGGCGTCGATATTGGCGTTGACGCCGATTCCGACGACGATCCACGACACCCGGTCCGCTTCCCCCTCCATCTCGGTGAGAATGCCGGCGAGCTTGCGACCGCCCCGGCCGGTCGGGTCCGAGTGCTCCGTCGCGTCGCTGGCACGAGACCCCGCGTCGTTTGCAGGAGCCGACTCGCCGCCGACGAGCAGGTCGTTCGGCCATTTGATTCGGGCGTCGACGCCGGCCGCCCGGGAGGCGTCCGCCGCCGCGACCGACGCCGCGAGCGTGAAGAGGGGCGCTCTAGCCGGTGAGACGGTCGGACGAGCCACGATCGACAGCCAGACGCCGCCGCTCGGGGCGACGAACTCCCGTCCCAGCCGCCCTCGGCCTCCGGTCTGCTCGTCGGCGACGACCGCGACGTCCGTCTCGCCGGTCGCAGCGAGTTCGCGGCCGCGGTCGTTCGTGGAGGGGATCTGATCGTGGTACTCGACGGCGTACGGCGCGTCCAGGCCGAACTCGATCCCGGCCGCGGAGTACCCCGGGTCGGTGGGCGCGACGTAGCCGTCGGGAGTCGACTCGACCGCGAACCCCTCCTCGCGGAGTGACTCGACGGCCTTCCAGACGGCCGCGCGGGAGACGCCGAGGTCGTCGGCCAGCGCCGGCCCAGAGACCGGCCCGTCGCGCAATCCATCGAGTACGGCGCGACGCGTATCCATAGGCAGAATATCGTGTCGGCTCGCAAAAGCCGTTCCGGGATCCGGCTGACAGACCTATCCGTTCGCGGGAACAACCTCGGGTATCGATGCCCGACACGGAGCCGACACCCTCGCGAGACGGCGCGGATTCGCAGACGGCCGGCGGCGAACCCGAGGGAACAGCAAGCGAGACCGTTCCGCTGACCGTCGTCGACGAGGGCGGAGACCGAACTGAGTTCTCGGTCCAGCGCGGGCGGAACCTTCGGCGAATCCTCTTGGAAGTCGACCGATCGCCGTACGCTGTCGCGACGAGACGGCTCAACTGCGGTGGGCGGGGGCTCTGTGCGACCTGCGGCGTCCGGATTCGCGAGGGGCCACCGCCGGAACACTGGCACGACCGACTCGCCGAGCGATTCGGCTACCCGCGGCTCTCCTGTCAGGTGACCGTCGACGAGCCGATGACGGTCGAACTCGTCGACAAGCGCGTGTGGGGGTCGCGAGCGTCGGGCGAGCCGACTCCCGACCGCTGATCGCACGCCGGACACACCACGTTTCCGGTGAATCGTCGACTGGTAACGCGGATCACGCGCGTTTTCGGACGGGATGCGGCACAAGACACAAGACCACGGGCGCGAAGGGTCGGGTATGCAACCCTCCAAAGAGCGCGAGGCGTCCGACGGTGACCCGTTAGACGACCTCGACGACCTGCTCGACGACGACCTCACGGAGGGCGGGGAGGCGGATAGCGGTTCGGGAGGCGCCGCTACGGATTCGACGGCCGAGGGCGCGGGCGGCGGATCGGCGGACCGCGGCGGCGGCCGGATCGGTGTCGACGGCCGATGGTTTTCGGCGAAGTCGTTCGCGGTCGTCCTCGCCGCCATCGCCGTCGCCGTGTTCGTCGGCGGATCGATCCCGCTCATCGGCGGGACCGTGGGGTCGGCGGCCGGCGTGTTCCTCGCCGCGTTCCTCGTCGGGCTCGTCTTCTCGGCGCGCAAGTACGTCGAAACCGGGGTCGCCGGCGCGGCCGCCGGCGCGGGGACCGCGGTGATGAACGTCCTCGGAATCGGATTCCTCCCGATCGGTATCGACTACCTGCAGCAGTGGGGGTTGTCGCTTCTGGCGATCGGCGGCGGACTCGGGCTCGTCATCGCGCTGCTCGGCCACTACTTCGGTCGCGACCTGCGCGCTGGACTGACCGAGAGCGTCGACGGCTGATCGGGGGGACGGCTGATCGAAGGTTGCAGTTGATCGGAGGCATCGACGGCCCACAGAGAGGGTGGCGACACTGAGCGCTGTCACTGCACGGAGTGGCCTGCGTCGAGCCCGACGTAGGCGGCGATCTCGCGGCGTTCGATCGCGAGGAAGCCGGCGAGGATAGCGAGGAACCCGACGATCGCCTCGGTCCCGATGAGGCTCCCGAGCAGGGCCCAGCTCCCGACCGCCGCGACGACTGGCTCCGCGTAGCCGACGAGGTGGAGCTGCGTCGGGCCGACCGAGTCGAGCAGCGCGAAGTAGATCAGGAACGCGACGACTCCCGACAGGACCGTGAGGTACGCCAGAGACGCGATTGCGGTCGTGTTCCAGACGATCGCGCCCGGCGACTCCCCGAGCGCTCCGGCGCCGACGAACAGCATTCCGGCGCCCAACACCATCGCCCAACCCTGCAGGGCGGCGATCGGGAAATCCGTTCGCAGCGGGCGGAGGAGCACGGCGCCGAGAGAGAACGCAACCGCGCCGGCGAAGACGAGGAGCGTCCCGAGCAGGACCGAGCTCCCGAGCCCCGTGCCCACCGGGTCGGCAATCACGAGCACGCCGATGATACCGAGCGCGAAACCGCCGAGCTCGAACGGACCGAGCCGGTTCCCGGGAAGCAGCACGGCCGCGAAGGTCGCCGTGAGCACCGGCGAGAGGCTCACGATGACTGCGGCGACGGCGCCGGAGATGTGGAGTTCACCAACGTACAGCAACCCGTGGTAAGCGGCGATCACGAAGGCGCCGGCGACGCCGACGCCGAGCCACTCGTCGCGACCGCGAGGGATCCATCGATCGGAGACGAAGGCGGCGTAGCCCAACACGACGACCCCCGCGATCGCGTAGCGGACACCCGCGAACAGGAGCGGCGGGAAGTAGTCGAGGCCGGCCTCGATCGCCACGAAGGAGGTTCCCCACAGCGTCGCGAGCAGGAGAAACGCGCCGACGATCGATTCGGGAGTAGAAAGGAGGTTTCGAGTTCCCATTGAGTATATATTCGGAATTGACACAGATAGTTAAACTATTCTCTCGAAATGGCCGGTATTCGAAATGAACAATCAGACATACGAATTCGCTGCAATGTGCTCCCGAAATAAGGGGTATTCTTGTACTCACCTTCAAGCATATCGGTCGAAATATACAACAGTCCCTTACGCGAATCGGGAGTATGGACGAGCGCGACGTGCGGCTGTTGAAAGCGATCGCAGATCTCGGTACCGGGAGTCCGGAACGACTCCACGAAGAGACGGGAATACCGGTGTCGACGATCCATTACCGACTGAACAACCTGCGTGAGGACGGTGTGATCGAAAACGACCTGTACGACCTCGACCACGAGGCGCTCGGCCTCGGCGTCACGGTCATCATCGAGGTGCTCGCGGATTACGACGGTCCCTACGAGGCGTTCGCCGAGAAGCTCCTCTCCGTTCAGGGCGTCACCGAGGCGTTCTTCACGATGGGGGAGACCGACTTCGTCGTCCTCGCGCGGCTCTCCTCGTCGGACACCGTCGAGCGACTCATCAGCGACTTCGAGGCGATTCCGGAGGTCGAGCGCACGAACTCGACGTTCACGATCGCGACGCTTCGCGACGAATCGCGAGCCCCCGCGACCTACGACGTCGAGACCCTGATCGAGGAGCTCACGGACTGAGTTGACGGAACCGACCGGCCCGGAAGCGGTATCCGGCTCAGTCGCCGTCGAGGTCGGTGAGTCGTCGCGTGCTCCCACCCTCGCGATATCCGACCGGCGGAGCGAACCGGCGACGGAGCCGATCGACGACCGTCCCGCCGAGATAGCCGAAGATCGCCATCATCGGCACGTAGCCGATCATGTCGGTCAGCGAGAGCACCCCGGTGACGAAAAGCAGGTCCCGCTCGATTCCGGGCATTGGTATCGTTCCGAGCCGGTAGACGAACGCGAGCAGGTACAGCACGGGGGCTGTGAGAGCGACCCCCAACAGCCCGTTGTTGGCGGCTGCGTCGTAGAAACCGCCCCTGAGCGCCGCGACGCCGCCGGCAACGAAACCGATGGGGAGCATCCACGCCGGACGGTCGAAGACGAAGATCGCGACCGCGCTGAGGAGGGCCGTCGTCGCCGCGACCCACGCGACCGTTCCGAGATCGACGTCGAACCCGGGGTCAAACGGTTCGTTCACTGAACAGTCTCCACAGCGAACCGACAAAAAGATTCCCGACGGATCACCGCGAAGCTACGATCGCTTCCCGATCTCCTCGCGGAGCACGTCGGAGACGACCTCACCGTCGGCCTTTCCGCGGAGCGCGCCCATCGCCTCCCCCATCAGCCCGGAGAACGCCCCCATCCCCTCCGCGGCGATCTGGTCGGCGTTGCGCTCGACGACCTCGACGACCGCCTCGCGAACCTCGTCTTCGCTCACGCCGGAGAGGCCCGCCTCCGCGACGGCTTCGGCCGCCGACAGCTCCGGACGCTCGGCGAGCGTCGTCAGCACGTCGGGGACGCCCTCCTTCGCGAGGTCGCCGTCCTCGACGAGGTCGAACAGCTCGAGGAAGTGTTCGTCCGTGAGACGGTCGACGGGCGCACCGTCCCGACGGATCTCCGTCGTCGTCGACTCGAGCGTCGAGGCCGCGAAGGTGGGGTCGACGCCGCGCTCGACCGCCGTCTCGAACAGCGGGAACCGTTGACCGAACGCGACCTGCTCGGCGAGCCCGCGATCGAGGCCGAACGACTCGACGTAGCGGTCCGCCTTCTCGTCTAACAGCTCCGGGCGGTCGACCTCCGACGGGTCGGGCTCGACGGGGGGGACGTCCGTCTCCGGATACATCCGCGCGGCGCCCGGCAGCGGTCGGAGATAGCGGGTCGTCCCGTCGTCGTTCGCCCCGCGCGTCTCCTCGGGAACGCCCTCGATCGCGGACGCGGCACGGTCGGCCGCGGCCGCGATCGCGAGGTCTGCCGTCTCCGGGTCGGCGGCGACGATCGCCACGGCGTCCTCCTCGCCAGCACCGACGGCGCTCCGGAGCGCGTCGACCTCCTCGGCGGTCACCCCGTACGCCGGGAGCTCGTCGGTGTGGAAGATCCCGCCCGCGCCGTGTCGCTTGGCGTGGTCTGACAGCTCCGTCCCGAGCCGGCGGTCCGGCTGGATCTCGCGACCGACCAGCCCGTCGAAGCCGAACAGCGGGACCGCGGTCACTTTCCCGTCGGCATCGAGCGCGCTCCGGATAACGCCGGAGTCGGTGTCTTCGAACGTGTCGGTCACGTCGTGGACGTCGCCCACGCTCGCGTCGCGCTCGCGGAGTTCGTCGCGGATCGCGAGCAGTTCGGCCTGTCGGCCGACTTCCCCGCGGACGATCGCCTCGATCCCTTCGAGATCCTGTACGCCTTTCACCTCGACGCGAGCGCCGTCGGCGATGGAGACGTTGACGTCCTGCCGGATCGTGCCGAGCCCGCGTTTGACGGCGCCGGTCGAGCGGAGTAGCATGCCGATCCGCGCTGCCGCCTCGCGGGCGCCCTCGGGGGTCCGGATGTCCGGGCCCGTCCCGATCTCGACGAGGGGGACGCCGAGGCGGTCGAGCGAGTAGACGACGCCGTCGTCGGTCTCCTCGACGCGCTTGGCGGACTCCTCTTCGAGCATCAGGTCGGCGATGGAGACGGATCCTTCGCTCGTCTCGATCTCTCCGTTCTGTCCCAGCAGGATCGATCGCTGGAACCCGGAGGTGTTCGAGCCGTCGATAACGAGCTTCCGCATGACGTGGGCCTGATCGACGACGGTGACGTCCAGCAGGTCGGCGATCTGTAGCGCGACGGACAGGGCCTCGCCGTCGACCCGTCGGGGCGGCTCGTCGTCCTCCTCGACGAGACACGTCGTGTCGTACGCGAGGTAGGTGAACTCGCGGTCGACGCGGCTCTCCTC
>OBKM01000567.1_pt1 | contig 18094 bp, 15 predicted proteins | sample 1519691 | NCBI WGS metagenome assembly OBKM01 (sample SAMEA37050418, study PRJEB22526) | metagenome | biome: saline pan; feature: lake; material: water | place: Egypt | collected 2015 | depth 0.5 m | reverse complement strand
TAGGAACGAAGACATTTATGAATTGACGACAAACCACGGATAATGAGTACGCAGGCGACACAAACCGACAGTGAGACGTATACTGTCGTCATCGGGCTTGAGGTACACGTTCAACTTGAGACCGATACCAAGATTTTCTGTGGCTGTTCGACGGAGCCAGCAGACGAACCAAACACACATACATGCCCGGTTTGCCTCGGATTGCCGGGGGCACTGCCGGTACTGAATGAAGCAGCCGTTGAAGCAGCTGTCAAAGTCGGAAAAGCACTCGACTCGAATATTCCTGAAGAAACACGATTCCACCGGAAAAACTACTATTATCCAGATCTTCCGAAGAATTTCCAGATTACACAGTACGATAACCCAATCTGTCAGGGTGGAAGCCTCGAGATCAGTCATCAGGACAAGCGTCGAGAGATTGGCATCAGACGTGCCCATCTTGAAGAAGACCCGGGGAGTCTACAACACGTTGGAGGCTCAATTGACACAGCCGATTACACACTGGTCAATTACAACCGAGCCGGGACGCCACTGCTGGAGATCGTTACTGAGCCAGATTTCCGGGACCCGGAGGAAGTTCGAGCATTCCTGGCAAAAATGGAAGAAGTGCTTGAGTATCTTGATGTCTTTGATGCCAGTCGAGATGGCTCACTACGCGTTGATGCAAATATCTCGCTAATTGAAGGTGATCATAACACGATCGAGTCAGAGACACTGGAAGAAGCCAACCGAACCGAGGTCAAGAACATCTCCTCGCATAAAGGTGCTGAAAAGGCACTCTCATACGAAGTGACACGACAGAAAAACGCTCTCTCCCGGGGTCGAGCAATTGATCAAGAAACACGGCACTGGGATGAATCAAAAGGCATCACCGTTTCGATGCGGTCAAAAGAAGAAGAAAAAGACTACCGGTACTTCGAAGAAGCAAACCTCCCACCGCTACAGGTTTCAGACTGGAAAGAGAAGCTTTCAATTCCGGAATTGCCCGATGCCAGGCGAGAGCGGTTCCAGGAAGAGTATGATCTTGACGCCGAATCAGCCGACAAGCTGACAACAACAAAGCAGGTGGCTGATTTTTTCGAAGCAACCGCAGACGAGTTTGATCCAGGGCTAGCGGCGACGTGGGTTGCCGATACACTGCTCGGAGAGCTACACTACCGGGACATGATAATTACTGATGTAGATGATCGATTTGACGAGTTCCGTCGACTCATTGAGTTAGTGGATAACGAGGAGATTACAGAAAAGAATGCCCGTGAGGTTGTTCTGCGAACAATGCTGGATGAGCAAAAAGACCCAGATACAATTGTAGATGAAGAAGGGCTCGGAAAAACAGATGATGATGCCGTCGCAGCGGCTGTGACTGAGGCAGTTAATGAGAACCCACAGGCGGTTGAAGACTACCACAGTGGCGAAGGAGATGCGCTAAACTATCTGGTCGGACAAGTCATGCAAAAGACCGGCGGTAGTGCGGATCCACAAACTGTCAATCAGTTGCTTCGTGAAGAACTGGCAGACTAACAGGTATTGGACGTTCAGCAGTTTTTTAGTGATTTTCTTACTACACATATTCAGTAGAATGGCAGATATAATCTCTTTTTTATCCATTTTGCTGGCACATATCCGAACATGCAGTGATCCTGATCGACAAATAATGCGGAAAAGAAAATTCGTCGTAAAATTTGCGTGAATAGTTGAGATATGTCAGTAGATCATGGATTGCATGAGTACATTAACCAATGAAAATGAACAACCAAGGAGGTTATTTACATCCAGAACGTACCCGTAATTGATGCCACACCCCTCCGAAACAGACGACGGGACGGATCGTATTTCGACCCTCTATTGTCCCGATTGTACCCATCACAGCCCTTACGATGGTGACTGGCGACTTCAGGGGCGTGGCGACCGTCTTGCATTTGTCTGTCCAGACTGTGGAACCGTGCTAACAACGATTCCACGGACAGAAGAAGGTCCTGTGCTTCCAGAAGAACACAGAGATCCCGAAGACGGCTTTGCCCAACTCCTGAAAGAGCCGGTTCGAATCGGGCTAGACGCAGGATCGAACGTACTCGATAAAGTACGACCAGACCGATCAACGCCCGCAGACTAACACCGATTGCGGGAGAGCTGTTCGCAGCAGGTGCCGTCACTGGGATGTCTGTGTATATTTTTCATAGGTGTTGACGAACAAATTGCCAATCAAATGCTCGTCATAGTCACGCATATGCAAAGCTAGCCCGAAAAGTTGATACACATTTTGCTCGTATCGACCGGCAGGACAGTATCGAATGACGGTGATTATTACTGAGAAGAACAACGCGGCGCGTCGCATTGCTGATATCCTGAGCGACAGTTCTTACGAGATTGATGAATCACGTCCCGCGCCAATTTATCGATGGGATGGAACAGTCTGTGTTGGATTATCAGGACATGTTGTTGGTGTTGATTTTCCAGAAGAGTATAGCGACTGGAATGCCGTTGATCCGTCAGCATTAGCCAGCGCTGAGGTCATCAAAGAACCCACACAGAAGGGAATTGTCGACACCGTCAAGTCACTGGTTGAGGATGCAAGTCGCGTTGTGATCGCAACAGACTACGACCGTGAAGGTGAGCTAATCGGAAAGGAGGCATATGAGATTGTTCGCGAAGTCAATGAATCTGCACAGATCGATCGAGTTCGGTTTTCATCGATTACAGCACCAGAGGTGACAGAAGCATTCGAAAACCCAGATGAGCTTGATTTTGACTTGGCTGCTGCCGGGGAAGCACGGCAAATTATTGATCTTATCTGGGGGGCTGCATTAACCCGGTTCTTATCGCTATCAGCCAAGCAGTATGGCGATGACTTCATTTCAGTTGGCCGGGTGCAAAGCCCAACGCTCAAAGTAATTGTTGATCGAGAGCGGGAGATCGAAGAGTTTGATCCTGAAGACTACTGGGAATTGTACACTGCGTTACAGGCCAACGATAGCATCTTTGAAGGCCAGTATTTTTACCACAACGAAGACGGTAACGAAGCAGAACGTGTCTGGAACGAACAGGCTGCAACGGCGGCACAAGATGCACTACAACAGGCCAAGACACTTGATATCGAGTCGGTATCACGTCGCCAGCGAACGGATAACCCACCAGCACCGTTTGACACGACAGCTTTCATCCGCGCTGCTGGTAGTCTTGGATATGGAGCCCAGCGGGCGATGTCCATCGCCGAGGAGCTGTATACGGCTGGATATATCACCTATCCGCGAACGGACAACACCGTCTATCCAGATGATCTTGACCCGGAAGAGCTGACTGCAGCGTTTACTGATCATGAGGACTTTGGAGAAGATGCTGCACAGTTACTAGAGAATGCACCTCTCACGCCAACATCAGGGGATGAGGAAACGACAGACCACCCGCCAATCCATCCGACAAGCGAGCTTCCAGACAAATCGGATCTCTCTGATGACGAGTGGGAGATTTATGAGTTGGTTGTGCGACGGTTCTTCGCAACAGTTGCCGAACCAGCTACTTGGGCGCATGTCCGAGTGGTAGCAACAACGCCAGCACCGGATCCATCCGCGCTTCCGGATAACAGCGAGACTATCCGCGTCAAAGCAAACGGAAAGCGACTCATTGAAGCCGGATATCACGCTGTATATCCGTATTTCTCAGCGGATGAAACACACATTCCACCTGTTGAGGAAGGACAGCAACTACACATAGATGAGGTCCGGCTGGAGGACAAACAAACACAACCACCACGTCGATACGGCCAATCTCGACTTGTCGAGAAGATGTCTGACCTTGGTATTGGAACCAAGTCAACACGACATCATACGATCGACAAGCTGTACGATCGTGGATATGTAGAGAATAATCCGCCACAGCCAACGCAACTGGCAAAAGCCGTTGTTGAAGCTGCAGAGGAATTTGCAGATCGGATTGTCAGCGAAGAGATGACCCAAGAGCTGGAAGCAGACATGGATCAGATTGCCAAAGGGGAGAAATCGCTGGATGAAGTAACTGAGCAATCCCGAGAAATTCTAGAGGAGATCTTCGACGCATTATCCGGTTCAGAAGAAGAGATTGGAGAACTCCTCAGAGAATCACTCAAGGCTGATCGGACAGTCGGGACATGTCCAGACTGTGGATCGGATCTCCTGATTCGAAAAAGTCGGTACGGGAGTCACTTTATTGGCTGCGATGGGTATCCTGAGTGTGAGTACACACTGGCATTACCAGAAACGGGTGAGCCATTGATTCTTGATAAGACATGTGACGAACATGGACTACATCATATCAAGATGCTCGCCGGGAGAAATACATTTGTCCACGGGTGTCCACTCTGTGTTGCTGATGAAGCAGGGGAAGGGGAACACCTCGGGGATTGTCCAAAGTGTGGTGAAGGAACGCTGGCAATCAAGCAATTGGAAAGCGGATCACGGCTGGTTGGATGTACCGAATATCCTGATTGTGAGTATACACTTCCACTGCCACGGACTGGCAAGATTGTTATCACCGATGAGTTCTGTTCAAAGCACGATCTACCAGAATTAGTTGTTGAAGGATCTGGCGAACCATGGGAACTTGGCTGTCCGATCTGTAACTATCGGGAGTATCAAGCACAAGAGTCTGAATCAGGATCAGATCTTGAAGCACTCGATGGAATTGGACCAAGTACAGCAGAGAAGTTTATCGATGCTGGTGTGTCTTCGATTGATGAACTGCTTGAGGCTGATCCAGAGGAGCTTGCAGATTCGGTGTCTGGTGTCAGCGCAGATCGGATTCAGAGGTGGCAATCAGAGGCTTGATTTTTGATAATCAAGATTGAGGAGGATAGTTTATTGTACCGGATAGCTGTTGTATTCGGTGGATACAGAGGATGAGAGTGATAAAAGCAGAAAACGAAGAGGATCGAAGTAATTATGACTTAATGGGATATTAATTCGGTTATGGCCGCTCCGTGGGAAGACTGGGACCATATCGTAAAAATCGATCCCGACAAGTCGCTCGTTGAGGGTGAAACTTTTGGCGATATCTGTCAGACAGGCACGGATGCAATTGCAGTCGGCGGAACAACCGGCATGACCCAAGAGAAAATGAAGCGTGTAATCAGTGCCTGTTCCGAGCATGACGTGCCATTGTATTTGGAGCCATCGACACCTGAGGTAGTCGTTGATTCATCAGATCTTGACGGATATCTCGTGCCAACGGTATTGAATGCTGGTGACCAATTTTGGGTGACTGGCGCACATAAAGAATGGGCACGGCTGAATCCAGATTTTGACTGGGATCGAATGACGACGGAAGCATATATCGTATTGAATCCTGACTCAGCAGTTGCAGAATATACACAGGCGGATTGTGGGATCGGCGTTGATCACGTTGTTGGATACGTGACCATTGCGGAGGAGTTCTTCAATCAAGAAATCGTGTATATTGAGTATTCTGGAATGCTCGGTGACCCAGAGATTGTAGAAGCTGCTGCTGAGGCAAGTGACTCAGCAACACTATTCTATGGCGGTGGAATCTGCGATTATGAAACTGCAGAACAGATGTCACAGTATGCTGATGTAGTCATTGTTGGTGACTTAGCACATGAGGAAGGTGCAGATGCGGTGGCTGAAACGGTACGTGGAAGCAAGGCTGGTAAGCAGCAACAACACTGATTGCATTTAGCGTCGCTGTTCTGATTTTCTTCGGTCGTTCGAAGTTAGAGTATACTTTAGAGGATACTAACTGACGAAATACGGAGTATCCGTGGAAGCAAGCACAGATACAGAAAACAAAAAGAAATCAGCTATCGACTATTTTCCAGCACCGAAGATGTAATCCATCAGAATGTGCTGGAGGAAGGTCTTGTGTTCAGCTTCGTGTGGCTGAACGAGGATCGTAGTACAGTCAACGGAATCAGCCAGACTGTGGCCAGAGACACCGATTGCTCCCTCAGATTTATCGACACTTGCGCTGGTAACAAGCAGATCATGTTGATTTGCTCGTTTGGTCAGTTCGTCAGAACCATTGTCAGTTTCAATGAGATCACACGTCATTTCAACCGTCAAGATGGATTTGAGCTCACTGTGGTAGCGCTTAAGAGTCTCACGTTCGGAGGCCTTGAGATCGGTTGGAACAGCCTGCAGAAGATGCAGTGATGCTCCAGTCTCTTCGGCAAACGCATCAGCAATGAGCAACTTCAGTGGGTCATAGAGACCGTGGGTTGCGACGACAGCAATTTCATCAGCGTCCTCGAAGTCACGGTCTTCAACGAGAACAACATCACATGGTGCATTATCCATGATCCACTCAGTTTCGCTTCCGAGGAACCGATCACCGAGACTCTGCTCTTGTCGTTCAATGACTAACAGGTCAGAGTCTTCGTAGGTTGCAAAGTCAACGATTGCCTGCTTGTGATCATTGCTATGAAGCGTTCGATGTTGAATATGAGCACCAAACTGCTGCGAGAATCCACCTTCGTTATCCGATGACTTAGCTTCTTGAACTGGCTCACCACCAGAGGTTCGCATGTCCTCATCATCTACCTCGGGCATCCAATCAGGACGCTCATCTGGGTCGTCAGGCACCCAGTCTGGGAGTCCTTCTTCGATTGTTGGATGACGTTCACCGAACAACCGACGTGGTTCATCGTAAAAGTCAACAACAGAAACAAGAGCTGAGCGAATTCGGCCAAGATCAGTTGCAAGACGAAGCATTGTGTCACGGGCATTACCACTAGTCCGCTGTGTGAGGGCAACAAGAACGTCATATTCTTCACGGCTCTCGAAGAGACGTCGAGTTCGATCAACAGCAGTTACATCGGCTGTTTGCATCTCAGAGCGACCTGGCTCATCATCCTCAAGCTGGTCACGGGCATAGAGATAGTAGTAGGCAACAGAAGCACCAACAATGATAACTGCACCAGCAAATTCAATCACGCCAATCTGAGTCAGCACAATCAACCCGCCAAGAATACCAAACAGCTGTGTCCATGGGTAAAGCGGTGACTTGAACACTGGATTGTAGTCATCAGTTGCACCTTCACGAAAACCAATCAAGGCGAGATTAACCAGAATGAACACAATAATCTGGAACGCACTGCCAGCTTTTGCAACCGTCTCGATCGGCAGGAACGCAATCATGAAGAGCATCATACCACCGGTGACACCAACAGCAATTGTTGGTGTGTTGAACCGCTCACTTACTTTAGCGAATGCCTGTGGTGCAAGGTTATCTCGGGCCATTGCAAATGGGAACCGAGATCCAGAAAGCAATCCAGCGTTAGCAGTTGAGGCGAGTGCCATCAACGCAGCGATTGTCACAGCAATCACGCCGATCCAACCGAGTGTTGCATCAGCAGCAATTGCCATAATTGGACCTTCGCCAGATGCATCGAGAAGACCCTCTGCATATGCTTCTGATGGGTCCATTCCTTCACCTTGTTCAACCAGTGAAGCAACACCGCCGAATTCCTGCTCGATAACTGCAATTGCAACGTAGACAATTGCAACGTACATCAGCGTCGTAATAATGAGCGATCCAATCATCGCTCGTGGAATAATTCGACCAGGATCTTTGACTTCCTCAGCGACAGCTGCAATCTTAATCACACCGGCATACGAAATAAAGACCAGTGCCGTCGCAGCAATGAAGTCAAGGCCACCATAGCCAACCATGATAGCTTCACCAGCAAGATCACCATGAAGATTGGTGTCAATACCAAGCAGCCCATCAACAACGAACCAACCCATCGTCAGGACCATCAGTGCGACAATGTAGAATTGAAGACTACCAGCCCCAGATGCACTGACAAGATTAATACCAATAAACACCATTGCAAGCAGCAGTGCAAGTGGGATCACTGGGTCACCAAAAACAGGAACATGAATATCTTGGATCTGTGGCAGAACATAAACAAGATACGGGACACCACCGATCAGTGCAAGTGCACCCTTGAATGATAACATAAACCAGTTACCGATACCGGCAATTGTCCCCATGAGCGGCCCCATACCACGTTCGACATAAATATATGAGCCACCAGACTCCGGCATTGCTGTTGCCATTTCAGATGCCGAAAGGGCAGCTGGCAACACAAGTATCGCAGATAGGAGGAATGCCATGATAACCGACTCGTGACCCCCTCCAATGGTCATAAACGCAAGTCCAGGCAGAATGAAAATACCGGAACCAACCATTGCGCCAATTGCAATAGCTGTTGTTGCCGGTAACCCAAGGTCACGTTTTAGATCGCCGCCTGCCATCGTGTCACCCCCGGCTCAGTATCATTGAAAGAACGATACACCGCACCCTGCGCGCGGGAAAGCGCAGATACGGTACCCTCACTTTTTTCAAGACCTGGTTCACCCGTAATTAAGGGACGTATAGATGGACCGGTCCCGGACGACGCAAACTCATCGGGAAGCGTGCACGAAACTTCACACAGTAAGTGCATCGCCAATAAATTAACTACATTATAGATATTAGGCTTTTGGATTTTCAACATTTTCGACTATCAATTGACTAAATAAGCACTTTCTTCTACTATTGATAGTCGAAAAGCAGACGCATAAGTTCAAAATGTTGAGGTAAGTATAATTCTATCCTTGGGCAAACAATGGAAACTGAACAGAAGACAAACCGATAGGCAAAAATACGCAACTCACATTAACAATTCTACAGAGATGCTGTCGGATGCTTGGCTTGTGGTTTCACCCTTTAAGGAGTTTCTCTCAACGTACCTCGTGGTTGTGCTTGTTGAGAGCCTGCTAGCATCCGGATTATTCGTTCTTTTAGGAATCGTGTATATTGAGCGCCGATCAGTGTCGTATCTCTGGCTCTGGCTTGGATCGGCCACACTCGTTATTCGTAGTATTATTGGTCTGTTACCAGCAATAACGACACTTGACCCGCAATTACACATTCTAATCGACCATGGATTGGATATCATACTTGTTGGAGCGGTCCTGTGTGCAGTCTACTACGCACGAAAAACGCAATCGGTTGCTGAAAGCTAGGATGAAAACACACACGGTTAGGAACTCAGCCAAAAACACAACAACGCGGTAGTATTAGTGCGCAAATTACAGCGGTATCGAGGCGAAACCCACCCCGTTCACGGGGGGAGGAGGTCAACTTGCCTCGGTCGCTTCTTGAGGAAGGGGGCTTAGCGCCTGCCATCAGCTAAAACAAGTACAAAATTTTGCATCTTTTTGATTACAAAATGAAAAGAGCAGAAGTCGAAGGCCAATAATTGATACTGAGGACTGAGTATATTAGGATATCACATCATTTTCGAAGTGACTGAAGTTTTTGTTGGACGATGTCTCGCTGAATATCTTCCTCAGAGAGTCGTCCGCGGACATAGAAGTAATACCATAGTAGGGAGCCAGCAGTAATAATGACTGCGCCGACAATTGGAATCGTACCCATCTGTGTGAGAAGAAGGAATCCAGCAATAATACCAAAGATTTGTACCCATGGATATAATGGAGATTTGAAGTCTGGATCATATTTCTCAACTGCTCCACGTCGGAAAGCAATCAGAGCGAAGTTAATCAGGATAAAGACAAGGATTTTGAATGCAGAAGCGAGTTTAGCAATCTGAAGAATTGGAACAAAAGCAATCATAAGCAGCATGATTGCACCGGTGAGCGTAACGGCTTTGACAGGCGTATTGAACTTCTCACTGACATCAGTCAATTGTGATGGTGCCAGTTTATCTCGAGCCATTGCAAATGGATAGCGGGAAGCAGATAGGATACCAGCATTTGCTGTACTGATCAGTGCAAGCATTGCAGCGGCAGTAACAGCGACAACGCCGGGCCAGCCCATCAGAATCTCGGCCGCTTGGGCGACAACTGCATCTTCCGCGCCAGGAATAGCGATACTACCAAGCGTTGAGCCGCCATCAGATCGAGGGAGTACACCAATCAACACAAAGACGATCAGCACATACATTGCACCAACAATAAACAGTGATCCAAGCATTCCAAGCGGAATGTTCTTTGATGGGTTTTCAACTTCTTCAGCAACACTTGCAACTTTTGTTACACCGGCATATGAAACATAAATAGCACCAGTTGCCTCCAGCAGTGACAGTGATCCAGAGGCACGGGGATCAAACGCTCCAGACGTATTAGAAAAGTCAATTCCAGGAATTCCATAGGCAACAAATACTGCCAATATGACCATCATCACAGCCACAATACCGACTTGGAATTGACTAGTAATGTCAGATCCAACGATGTTGAGGATGATAAGAAGGATGGCCACGATAATTGCGATAGCCTCAATCGAGAGTGGAAGTTCACCACCATAGAGGTAAATAAGATATGGGACTCCACCAACCAGAGCAAGTGCTCCCTTAAATGAAAGAGAGAACCATGTTCCTAGTCCGGCAATTGTGCCAAGAAGTGGGCCCATACCACGTTCAATATAGAGATATGTTCCACCGTCTTGTGGCATCGCTGTCGCCATCTCAGCTTTACTGAGGGCTGCTGGAAGAACCAGAATGCCAGCGAGGAAGAACGCGAAAACGATTGTCTCCCCAGCGATATTATATGCGAGTGCCGGTAGAATAAAAATCCCCGACCCGACCATCGCGCCGATTGCGATAGCAGTAATAGAGAACAAGCCAATGTCACGACGAAGATCGCCGGCCATTAGCTACCACCTCTACTCAATGCGCGACTGCTTAAGACTATTTGTGGCGGTCCAATACGGTAGATGGCGTCGCTAGTCAAGCACTGACTGCGGCAAAATTGTCTAACACACATTGCTGAGATTATGTAATAGCAGATATCGGTTTTAGACTTTCGATTGATCATCGAATATTAGCGGAAAAATAGAAATACTATTATCTTACTCGGGCGTACGTTAGCTATAGGCTATCAAAACGGCAACAGTTAGTTTAAATTATGAACAGCACTGAAACAGCACTTCTTGAACACGTATCCGATAATCCAGGAGTTCATTATAATGAACTTGTGCGCTCACTGGGCGTTACACCAGACAAGCTACAGCGGGTTGGGGAGCAACTGGATGAAAGCGGAGAAATTGTAATTGATAACTTTCACGGAAAGACACATTATTTTCCCACAGCATATGACCATAAGACCCGAGAAGCGATTGCACTGCTACGACGTGAAACATCTCGGGATATTCTTGTTTATTTACTACATGAAGATCGGGCACATCCAAGTGATATTGCGGAAACAATCGGGGTAGCAAGAAGTACTCTTGAGTGGCATGTTAACCGACTGATTGACGCTGAATTAATTGATAAAGAGCATGATGGGCGACGCGTTGTACTTGTGCTGGTTGATCAGGATAGGGTTGAAACTGGATTGAAAACAGTTGAACCCTCGTTGTCAGACCGACTTATTGACCGGACAACCCGTCTATTTGACCAGTTTTTCGAATAGTGTGCTTTCGATCTACAGAGAATACAGGCAGAGTGTCTCGGGGAGCTTGACCCCGAACAGTTGACAAGGTGGCCGTTTACTATAATTATGCGTTACCCCACGCTTTTGTCAGTTCAAACAATAGGCACCTATAATATGGATGGAACCAGACTGGACGCAATCTGGCGAAGCAGTGGCCGGTTGGACAGTATTGATCAACGGATCACACATTGGATGAGCCAGCGAGGAATAACTGTATTACGAGGAGCAATTGCGGTTATTTTCATCTGGTTTGGAGGCCTCAAAGTCATCAATGAAAGTCCAGCAACAGGACTTGTCGAACAAACAGTATTCTTTCTGCCGCCAGAGGTATTTATTCCGATTCTTGGGATATGGGAAGTTGCAATTGGACTCTGTTTCTTGTACAAGCCATTAATTCGAGTCGGGATTGCATTGTTATTTCTGCAGATGCCTGGGACGTTCCTGCCAATTGTCGTATTGCCGGGAGAGGTCTTCACACAATTCCCGTACGGGCTCACAATGGAAGGGCAGTATATCTTCAAAAACCTCGCGATCATTGGGGCAGCATTGGTGATCGGGGCGACGGTTAGGGAAAAAGACTGATGAAGAGACTGAGAGCACAATTGAACAGTCCCGGTTTTGGCTCAGTATAGAGGAAACAACTGGAAACGGCGACTTTTTACAACAGCGAAGCCCATATTGAAGTATGGACGAGCGTACATATACGGCAGATGTCGAGCCGGGAACGACGGTAACAGTTGCTGGCTGGGCACATGAGATCCGTGATCTTGGTGGCATTGCATTTCTAATTGTTCGGGACACAACGGGACAAATCCAAGTCAAATTCGAAAAAGATGAGATGGACGACGAGCTCGTTGAAACCGGAACCGATGTCACACGGGAGAGTGTTGTGCAGGTTTCAGGGAAAGCTGAGGAAGAGCCTCGAGCACCGACAGGTGTTGAAGTTGTTCCAGAGGAGGTTGAGGTTATTGCTGAAGCAGACCCAGAGCTACCACTTGACCCGTCTGGGAAGGTTGACTCTGATCTCTCAACGAGACTCGATAATCGAACGCTTGATACACGAAAACCAGAGGTACAGGCCGTATTTGAAATCCGGTCTGCTGTGCTCGGCGCAGTTCGAGAGCAGTTCCGCGAACTAGAGTGTACAGAAATCACTACACCAAAGATTGTCGCTACAGGAACAGAAGGTGGTACTGAGCTGTTCCCGATCACATACTTCGGTGAGGAAGCGTTCATGAACCAGAGCCCACAGCTGTTCAAACAGCTGTGTGCTGGCGGTGGGTTCGAGCGTGTCTTCGAGATTGGTCCAATTTTCCGTGCGGAAGAACACAACACACCTCGTCACCTGAATGAGGCAACATCGATTGACTTTGAGGGCGCATTCTGTGGCGCAGACGAGGCAATGGATGTCGCAGAAGAGATTATCATCGCAGCATATGAGGCAGTAGACTCCCAATGCAGTGATGAACTGGAAGCACTGGGCATTGCAGACGAGTTTACCGTACCAGAATCCGGGTTCCCACGACTAACCTACGAAGAAGCAATTGAGAAGGTAAATGCAACGGGCGAACTCGACGATGTGCTTGTCTGGGGCGATGACCTATCGACAGAAGCAGAACGTGCACTGGGTGAAGTCGTTGGTGAACACTACTTCATCACAGAATGGCCAAGCGAGATCAAGCCATTCTACATTATGGATGAAAGTGACGATATTTCGACCGGCTTCGACATGATGCATCCATCGATGGAACTGGTCTCAGGTGGACAGCGTGAGCATCGATACGAACAGCTGGTAGAAGGCTTCAGACAACAGGGACTTGATCCAGAGGAGTTCGATTACTACACGAAGATGTTCAAATACGGCATGCCGCCACATGCTGGGTTTGGTATGGGAGCCGAGCGGTTATTGATGACAATGCTTGATCTTGACAACATCCGCGAAGCAGTGCTATTCCCACGAGATCGACAGCGACTGTCACCGTAGCGACGCCTAAGGCAGGGGAACTGGCAGGAGAATAATACATTATAACTAAAACACAATAACTATGGAAGCACATGCAACGGTACCCGGCCACGTAACTGGATTCTTTAGCGTTCATCAGGCATCTCAGCCAGCAAAGGCCGGGTCACGGGGGGCTGGAATTGCACTTCAGGATGGCGTCACCGTTAGCGCCAAAGAGACGCCATTGGAAAAAGTCAAATTGAACGGACGCGAGGCAACGATCGAGCCGGTTGAGTACGTGCTTGAAAGGTTTGACTCGACCGTAACAGTTGAGATTGAAACGCAGCTACCAATTGGCTCTGGATTTGGTGTCTCTGGGGCCGCAGCGTTGGGAACAGCACTTACTGCAGCAACAGTGACAGAGGAATACCAGAGTGAGCAGGAACTGGTTCGACTCTCACATGTAGCTGAAGTCAAGGCACGGACCGGATTGGGGGATGTCGTAGCTCAGGCACGAGGAGGCGTCCCAGTTCGTATCGAACCGGGAGCAACCGGAATGCTTGACGGCATTCCTGCAACACAACGGCTTGAATATATCACACTCGGAAACTTGTCAACAGCTGAAATACTGACAGGCGACACAACCACATTGTCACAGGCTGGAGAAAATGCACTCGATCGATTGCTTGATTCACCGACCATTGAGGAATTGTTTGTATGCAGCCAGGAGTTTGCGCGCGAAGCTGACCTCTATACGCCAACAGTGCGGGAGGCAATTGAGGCAGTCCATGAGAATGGCGGAACGGCAATGATGTCGATGCTTGGACAGACCGTGATCGCTCTTGATAGGGGGCTCTCAAACGCGGGCTATGATCCTGCTGTTACCAAAATTGACCACAGTGGAGCTCGATTGACACAAAAATCGGACGACTTATGAGTGCTGACAGGTGACGTGTCAGGCGTGCACGGGGAGGATGCAAGCACGAAGAATTCTGCACCGCCAGAAGTAGACAGCGAGGAAGAGATTCCTGAAGACCACCCGCGATATCAGGATTTGATTACGCGGCATCGAATCGAAGCAGGTGTCGAAAAAGGGATTACACATCTTCAGGGTATGCATGCTGAAGGGCGTGGTAGTGCATTTGATTACTTACTTGGAGAAACAACAATTCCAACTGCAGATGCAGCCGAAAAAGCCGCTGCTGCACAATTGCTACTAGCTGATCAACCAGTTCTCTCGGTTAATGGGAATGTTGCTGCACTCGTTCCAAGCGAAATAACCGAGTTGGCAGAGGCGGTCGATGCAGATCTTGAGATCAATCTCTTTAATCGGACCGATGAGCGTCTACAGCGAATTGCGGACCACCTGAAAGAACATGGAGCCACTGATCTCAAAGGGCTCGATGCCGATGCTAAGATTCCAGAATTAGATCACGGACGGGGATTAGTTGACGAAGATGGCATCTACAGTGCGGATGTTGTTCTTGTTCCGCTAGAAGATGGGGATCGCGCAGAGGCACTTGACGCAATGGGGAAAACCGAGATTGTTATTGATCTAAATCCACTTTCCCGCTCACCACAGACAGCGGATATTCCGATTGTTGATAATATCCTCCGAGCAGTGCCAAATATCACAGAACATGCCCAGGACCTCAAGGGTCGCTCCGAGTCGAATTTACAAGAGATAGTCAATTCCTTCGATCCAGAAAGTCATCTTACAGCAGCAGAAGATCGAATTCGAACCGGAGAATCAAAGCCGGAGAGCTAAGATCAGCACTTGATATCTCTCCTGAAGGTGAATCCAGCAAGCTCTTTTATTGAGCTATTGACGATGTGGCGTCTTTGTTTAGCTAATTTCAGGCGCTAAGCCCCCGTCCTCAAGGAGCGAGTAGGGCAGGGGTAGTTCACTTCTGTCCACTGCAAGGCGGGTCAGCAGTTCGTCGAACGTCTCATCTGTCCGCTTTACAGCTTTAAGCTTCCGCTTTGTTTCCTCACTGATTCTAATCGATGTACTCATGCCTAATACAATGTATTCGAACATAGTAGGAGTACTGCTGGCCTCCTCAAAACAGTCGGATCGATTGGCAACTTGCTGGTGCCCTCAGTCGATTATCCATATCCTGATTCGAGGCTCAAAGTCCGCATCGCTAACAAAATCTCGCACAAGTCATAAGTATTAACAGAAAATATTAACGAGTGGTATGCAAGGATTTGATCAATTCAGTTCCGCCAGTGAGGCACAAGTAACGCAAGCAATCACATCCGAGTGGACAGACGAATTCATGGACTTTACAGAAAGTGATGTGATCATTGTCGGAGGAGGCCCATCAGGACTGATGGCCGCCAAAGAACTCTCGGAACGCGGGGTCAAAACAATGGTTGTCGAGAAGAACAACTACCTCGGTGGTGGGTTCTGGCTCGGCGGCTTTTTAATGAATAAAATCACAGTCCGAGAGCCTGCTCAAGAGATTCTCGATGATCTTGGAGTCGACTATAAGCCCGCAGAAGAGCAAGACGGACTGCATGTGGCTGCAGGGCCACATGCAACATCAGCACTCATCAAGGCTGCCTGCGATGCTGGAGCGAAGATTCAGAACATGACGGAGTTCACTGATATCGTTATTCGGGATGATCATGAAGTGTCAGGAATCGTCATGAACTGGACACCGATTCACTCGTTGCCACGGGAGTTGACATGTGTTGATCCAATCGCAGTTGAAACCGACCTCGTAATCGACGCAACAGGCCATGACGCAATGGTTGTCTCAAAGTTGCATGAACGAGGAGTTATCGATGCACCGGGTGTTGAGGACGCACAGACAGCTACGGGAATGGACCAAACTGACGAAGGCGAGTACGGTGCTCCTGGCCATGATTCCCCGGGACATGGTTCGATGTGGGTTGGTGAATCCGAAGATGCAGTTGTCGAGCACACCAGCGTTGTGCATGATGGGCTGATAGCTACTGGAATGGCGACAGCAACAACCCACGGCCTTCCACGAATGGGTCCAACATTCGGATCAATGCTTGTTTCCGGCAAGCGAGCAGCACAGTTAGCACTTGATGAGCTCGGGGTTGAAGCGAGTCCAGTTGAGATGACAACAGCGCCAGCTCCGGCAGACGACTAACCTGTAGCAGGCGCTTAACTTCTTTCTCTCTCGTGTTATATCGTGTCCAATTAGCCGAATAGGGAACACAGAAGTACCGAGAGTACGTAGCTAAAATACACAATGCAGCGTCCAGTTGGCAGTCCCCTTGGCGGTGAAGATATCACCATCATCGGTGCCGGATTTGGCGGACTTTCGGCCGCCTGTTATCTTGCCGATGCTGGTGCAGACGTGACGATTCTCGAGCGAAATGAACATACTGGCGGATACGCAGGGCGAATTGAAAAAGACGGCTTTCGCATTGATACGGGTCCGTCTTGGTATTTAATGCCAGAAGTGTTTGAGCGGTTCTTCGATCACTTTGGCCGTGAGCCAGACGACTTCTACGAGCTAGAGCGGCTAGATCCGGGATATGAAGTTTACTGGAAAGATGGCGATTATGCCAAAATGCCAATTGATCGAAAGGGACAGCGAGAACTATTTGAGTCATATGAGGACGGTGCCGGTGAAGTGCTTGATGAGTATCTCGCTGACTCGGCTGAAGCGTATGAGCTTGGGATGGAACGGTTTGTGTATCCAAGCCGATCCCGGATCCGAGACATGATTGACCTTGATCTAGTCAAGTCAGCCAGAGCAGTCAACAAACTGAGAACGATGGACGATTATGTCCAAGATTATTTCTCACATCCAAAGCTTCGCCAGTTACTAGAGTACAAGCTGGTGTTCCTCGGTGGATCACCGTACAACACCCCGGCGATATATACGCTGATGAGCCACGTCGATATGAACCTCGGTATATATCATCCGACAGGTGGCATTGCCAGTGTTATTGACGGGTTTACTGAACTTGCAGAAGATCTCGGTGTTACGGTCGAAACCGAAGCAGACGTAACGGCAATCGAACCAGCAGACAAGCCGACTGTACAGAAGCGGTTTACAGTTACAACCGCCGATGGCACAGAACGGAAAACGGACTACGTCGTTAGCAACGCAGCGCCACCACATGTGGAAAAAGATCTCCTCCCAGAGAAGTATAACAACCGGGAAAAATACTGGGAATCTCGTACGTATGCTCCGTCTGCGTACCTGATGTACTTCGGCGTAGAAGGTGAAATTGACGAGTTAGAACATCACGGGCTAGTGCTGCCAGAAGATTGGCGACCACATTTCGACGCCATTTTCGATAACCCGCGTTGGCCAGACGATCCAGCGTACTACGTACACGTTCCATCAAAGACGGACGACACTGTCGCCCCAGATGGACATGAAGTTGTATTCATTCTCGTGCCGCTTGCAGCCGGACTTGATGATGGTGAAGAGATTCGTGAGCAATATCGAGATTTCATCTTGGATGACCTAGCAGAACAGACAGGAGTTGACTTCCGGGATGACATTGTACTTGAAGAGGAAGCATGTGTGTCAGACTTCGCAACACACTTCAATGCACCAAAGGGCACTGCACTGGCACTGGCACATACGCTTGACCAGACAGGACCACTTCGACCATCACATCGTTCGCCGGATGTTGACGGACTGTACTATGTTGGCGCCTACACAAATCCAGGGATTGGAATGCCGATGTGTATTCTCAGTGGAGAACATGTAGCACAGGCAGT
>OBKM01000566.1_pt1 | contig 18109 bp, 16 predicted proteins | sample 1519691 | NCBI WGS metagenome assembly OBKM01 (sample SAMEA37050418, study PRJEB22526) | metagenome | biome: saline pan; feature: lake; material: water | place: Egypt | collected 2015 | depth 0.5 m | reverse complement strand
CGAGCGCCGACGCGCCGTACAGCGCGAAGAAACACGCCTCCAGCAGCGTCGACTTCCCGCTGCCGTTCGGGCCGTGGATGACCGTCACCCCCGTGTCGAGCGCCACGTCGATGTCACCGTAGCACTTGAAATTCCGGAGCCGTATCCGCTCGAAGATCACGAGTAATCACCGATCCTGACCTGCGAGTCGTCCTCGTCGGGCTGACTGGCGTCGTCGGGGACACCCCCGTCCCCGGGTTGGTCCGGGACCCCCGTATCGGCCCCGGACCCGACAGCCTTGTCTGTCGCGTCCTCGGAGCTGGCGGTGTCACCTGTCGCCCCGGTGTCGTCGGCCGGGTCCGCCGGGTCGAACATGGTGGGGTCGCTCCCCTCGGCGAGTTCGCGGACCCGCCGCTCGACTGTGTCGGCGACGTTCGAGTCGGCAACATCGCCGGTACGGACGGTGTCGTCGAGGCCCCGGGCGGCGGGGCTCAGCCCGAGCTCCTGTATCTGCTGCTCGACCGCGCGGTCCGGGTTCGCGAAGGAGACCTCGACACCACTCTCGGTCTCGTGGTCGCGCCGGTCGTTGACGCGGGCGACGAGCGCACCACGCTCGGTGGCCTCGGTTTCGACCTCTGCCGGTGTCACACGCTCGCCCTCGCCGGTCACCGTGACGACCACCACCGCCCCGTCGAGGTCGTGCTGGCGGAGCCGTTCGAGCACACGCCCGGTTCCCTCGCCGGCTGCGAGTTCGACATCGACGAAGACGAACCGGCGGGTCTCGAGGCCCCGCCGACGGATGTCGACGTCCGGCCCGAAGCTGACGAGGTTGTAGCCGCGGGCGTCACGCTCGCTCGCACTTGCACGCTCCGTTGACCCACAGTAGGTGAGCCAGGTGTCGAACGCCTCTAGCTGTCTCGTCCGTGGGGTGTGGTCGTCGCCGAGCAACAGCGCGTCGAAGCTGACCGGCGACTCACGGAGGAGCCGCCGGGCGTCCCAGTCACCCCCCTCGAACGGCTCGAACAGGCCGTGTGAGACAAGCACGGCGTGGTCGGCTGCCGGTGACGGCGCGAACTCGTAGTCGAGACCGTCCCGCCGCGACCGGGGGACGAAATCCAGCCCGTACAGCGCGACATCGCCGACGACAACCGGGTCGGCACCCAGTCGGGTGGCCACGCCCATCCGCTCGAACAGATCGAGCCACTGGCTGTCCCGCTTTGACTCGTGGTTGCCGACGACGCCGTAGAACGGAACCCCCGCATCCGCGAGCGTCCGCAACACCGACAGCGCACCCATGACGTCTGTGAGTGCGGGCTGGCGGTCGTCGAAGAGATCGCCCGCGTGGACGACGGCGTCCACGTCGGCCTCGATCGCGTCGGCGGCGACCTGCCTGAACGCATCGAGAAAATCCGCCCGCCGGGCCGGCGAGTGGTACTGCCGGTAGCCGAGATGGGTATCGCCCGTGTGGAGTATCTGCGTCATCTGTTCGGGCTACGCGAGCGTCGCGTTTAGGGGTTGTGCGACCGGAGTGGAAGTGGTCGCGCCGGTCACGGCGGTATCGCCGCGGCCGTCCGCGACCGGGCAGAGGGTCCGGCAGAGACAGCGAGGCGCTGCCGAGAGCGGTGAACCGATCGGCCCGACGAGGGTGTCGTCGTATCGGGGGGCTGACCGGTGGCGGGCGACTCGTTTTTCCAGATGATACGCCGGCGGAAAGCTATATCCATACGCCACCTCAAGCGGATGCATGACGGTCGAGCCAACCGAGACGGGGGTCACGGGGGCACACGAGGGGGACAGACCGCCCGATGGTGCAGAGGTGGCCGAGCAGGTACTCGACGACGCCGAGCGGTTCTTCGAGCAGGCCGACGAGCGGGCGTTCGGGCCCGCACCGGACCGGTCGTTCGTGGCGTCGAGCCTCTTCGAGCTGGGGCCGCTCTCCTCGGGGGAGGTGCTCGAGTGGTACTGGCTCAGCAAGCCGTTCGCGTACGCGGCCGTGCTGTTCGACGAACGCGACGAGACAACCCGATACAGGCTGTTCGAGCCGACGCGTACCGAGGCCGAACGGCAGGTTCAGGCGGAACTCAAGCGGACAATCCGGCACGTGATGCGCAACGAGGGTCCGCCGTCGGACCCGGACCGCTTCGGGCGGTCCGTGGAGGAGCTGGTCGCCGACCACGCCGCGACCGTGGACAGCGGGTCGCTTCACAAGCTCTTCTACTACCTCCGGCGTGACTTCCTGGGATACGGGCGGCTAGACCCGCTGATGCGTGACCCCTCTCTGGAGGACATCTCCTGTGACGGGCCACAGCTCCCCGTTTTCGTCTACCATCAAGAGCACGGGGACATGGAGACGAACCTCGTGTTCGATGGGTCGGAGCTGGACCGGTTTGTCCACCGCCTGAGCCAGCGCATCGACAGGCAGGTCTCGGCTGCCGAGCCACAGGCCTCCGGGAGCCTGCCCGACGGCTCGCGGGTCCAGCTCACTCTCGACAGCGACATCACCACGCGGGGCTCGAATTTCACCATCCGGAAGTTCGACGAGACGCCGCTGACCCCGGTCGATCTCGTCGAGCTGGGGACGTTCTCGGTCGAGGAGATGGCGTTCATCTGGCTCGCTGTCGAGCACAACATGTCGGTTATGTTCGTCGGCCCGACGGCCTCGGGCAAGACCACGAGTATGAACGCCGTCTCCCTGTTTCTCCGGCCACAGAGCAAGGTCGTCTCCATCGAGCAGGTCCGCGAGCTGTCGATTCCACACGACAACTGGGTGTCGTATGTCACCCGGGAGGTGCGAAAGCGGCGGGAGGGGCGTGAGGACATCTCGATGTACGACCTGCTCCAGTCGGCGCTGCACCAGCGCCCCGAGTACATCCTCGTCGGGGAGATCCGGACCGACCCGACGGTCGTGCGGACGTTCTTCCAGTCGGTGTTCACGGGCCACCCCGGCGCGACCACGTTCCACGCCAGCTCCGCAGAGGACGCCATCAGCCGGCTCACGAGCGAGCCGCTCGATATCACCGGAAAGATGGCCTCCGCGCTGGATCTCATCGCGGTGCAACACCAGGTCAGGCGGGATGACAACCGGACACGACCCCGCCGGAACCTCGCGCTCTCGGAGGTCACCGGCGACGAGGAGGGCGCGTCGGTCGGCCGCCAGCTCGACGCCCGTCTCGAGGATGTCGGCTCCGAGGTCGACGACGAGGCGACGGTCTCGCTGACCACGCTGTTCGAGTGGGACCCCGACGCCGACCGTATCGAGCAGGCCGTCGACTCGCTTGCCGGGTCGCAGGTGCTCCAGCGGATCGCGGCGAGGCGCGGCTGGGAGACGACACGCGTACTCGAGGAACTCGACACGCGCCGGGAGCTGCTCTCGTACATGCAGGAGGCTGAGATCAGAGGCTACGACGAGGTTGCGGCCACGCTCTCTCTGTTCTATCGCAACGAGCGTCGCGTGCTCGAGGAGGTCCGGGCGGGAACGTTCGAGCCACCGTCGCTGTCGGAGCACCAGGGCCGATGAGCGGGCGCGCGGCCGACGACGAGACGCGCGCCGACACGACGCCGTGGGCGTCCCGGCACGACGACACCGACGAGACAGGGGCTGTCGGTGTCTCGGTGACAAGCGACGCCGCGGCGTTCCGGACAGCCTACGGCTACCTCCGCGGACCGCTGAAACGCCGTGTCGACCGGTTCGAGTCACTCGGCGACTGGCTCACACAGGCCGGGTTCGACCAGACCCCCGACGAGTACCTCGCGGCGGCTATCCGGCGGTCGCTGCTCGTCGCGTCGGCGACGGGCCTTCTCGTCGCGGTGTCGCTGGCTCTCGGTCCCGCCCCGGGTGGTGTCGAGGGCTCGCTGTTGCGTGCCGTCTCCGCCGGCGTGGCGCTCGGCAGCCTCGGGTTCGCGGGTTCGCTGGCCGGCCACTACTACTACCCGGTCCTGTGGGCTGGGTGGCGGCGCCGACACGTCGACGCCGACCTGCCCCACGCCATCGTGTTGATGTACGTGCTCTCGGAGTCCGGCCTGACCCTGCAGGAGATCGTCCGTCGGGTGGCCGACTCCGAGGAGACCTACGGCGAGGTGGCCCGGGAGTTCCGCGCCATCAGACTCGATATGGACCAGTTCGGCGTCGACCCGCTGACCGCACTCGACGAGGCGAAACGGCGGTCCCCGAGCACCGACCTCGCGGAGTTTCTCGACGATCTCGGGAACGTCATCGAGTCCGGCGGTCGGCTTGACGCGTTTCTCGAGACACGCAGCGAGACGCAACTCGAGGCGGCCAGACGGCGCCAGAAGAACCTCATCGAGACGCTCGCAACCACCGTCGAAGGGTACATCACACTCGTGTTCGCGGCCCCGATCTTTCTCATCACCGTGCTGGTCGTCATGGCCTTTATCGGCGTCAACACACTCCTCTTTGTCAACCTCGCGACGTACGTGCTCGTCCCGCTGGGGATCCTGGGCTTTCTCGCCTTTTTTCAGATGTTCAACCGCCCCTACGAGCGCCGCATCTGGCTCCGGAGAGAGGACACCGCGACGACCGGGGGGACCGAGTCGTCCCGACGGGCAGAACGTGTCCGGTCGCTCCGGCGGTTCCTGAACCAGCCCGTGGTGTCGATGCAACAGCGGCCGGCGCTCTCGCTTCTGGTTACCGTACCGGGTGGGCTGGTGGTCCTGCTGGGCGTGTTGCTCTCGGGGGTCGTGACACCGGCGGACTACGCGACCGACCCCATCCCGACGACGAGCGGGCTGGTGGTCGTGCCGGCGTTGATTCCGAGCGTGGGGCTCGTGCTCGCCCACGAGTCCGAGCGCCGACGCCGGTGGGCGGTGCGACGCCGCCTGCCGGAGCTGCTGGGCGGTCTGGCAGACGCCAGCAGAAACGGCCTGCTGTTGCACGACGCCATCGGCCTCGTCGCACGCCGCTCGGAGGGGCCACTCGCCACCCACCTCGAACACCTCGACAACGATATCCGTGTCACCGGCAACCTCCAGGCCTCGCTTCGGGAGTTCGCCGCCGAGGTCGGCGTCAACCGTGTCACCCGGGTCGTCAAGCTCCTCGTCGAGGGGCATACCGCGAGCAGCACGCTGGCGAGCGCGCTCGACATCGCCAGAGAGGACACAGAGCAGCGCTACCGCCTCGACGTCGAGTGGCGACACGCCATGCAGCCGTACGTCGCCTTCTTTCTCATCGGCGTTCTCGTCTACCTGCTGATCGTGCTCATCTTCGTGGAGGTGTTTTTCCCGACTCTCGCCGACGTCAGCGACGAGGCGTTTGCGGGTGCGACCGTGTTCCCGATTGGGGAGATCGGCCTCCCGATCACGGCCTTCGAGGCGGCACTGTACCACTCGCTGCTCATCCAGGCGTTCGGCAACGGTCTGGTGATCGGCAAGCTCGTCGAGAACAGCCTCGTTGGCGGGCTGAAGTACGCCACTCCGCTGCTTCTGGTCGTGGTGGTGGTCTTCCATGTCGTCTGAGCCCCGTTCGGACGGCGGCGTGGCCAGGGGCGACCGCGCCGTCGCACCGCTTGTCGGGTTCGTGCTCCTGCTCGGTATCCTTGTGACCGCCTTCGCGGTCTACCAGGTCACGTTCGTGCCGGCACAGAACGCCGAGGTGGAGTTCGAACACAGCCAGACCGTGGCCGGTGATCTCGAGGAGTTGCGTGCCGCGATGCTCACCACCGGGGCGACCCAGAGTCGTGTGTCTGTCCCGGTTCGACTCGGCGTACAGTACCCATCGCGACTCGTCGCGGTGAACCCGCCACCGGCGGAAGGCCGTCTCCGGGCCGACAGGGCGACCGTCCGCATCGACGGTGCGGAGACCGCAACGCGGCTCCGCGGGGACGCCGACAGGACACTGCTCGGGGTCGACCACGAGACCCGGCTGCTTGCGTACACGCCGGAGTACGCGGAGACCACGTTCCCGCCGGTCACGTATCTCGAACACTCGCTGCTGTTCAACCAGGAGGCCGGTGCGAACGTCACGCTGGCCGACCAACGGCTTGTTCAGAACCGCAGCAAGACGCTCAATCTGGTCCTGCTGGAGGGGGAACTCGACGACCGCGGCCTGACCGGCACCGTCGACATAGTCAGACTCGATGGGCCAACCGGCGCTGTCCCTCTTGCGGCCAGCGACGGCGACACGTTCGAACTCACGGTTCCGACAAACGCCCCAGGCGCGTGGACGAGCGACGACAGCCTCGGAACGAGCTTCGAGGATGGCGAGCCGAACGTCCGGGCCGAACGGGTCGGTCCGGAGGCGGTCGTCGTAACCGTCGACGACACCGCCGGCGAGTGGGACCTCCAGGTGACCCGTCTCGGCCTCGGCGACGGCGACCGGGAGACGGCGCTGTCAGCAATCGGCCCGTTCGAGGAGCCGTTCGGCCCCGCGGTCGACCTCGACATGGACGACCAGACCGAGGATGGCACCGACAGGGAGGTCGGGCTCGACGGGACCGTCACCAGCGTCGGCGACGGGGCCAACCGCACGGGCACGCCGATCCAGACCATCCGTGCCGACATCGAGGACACCGACAGGCAGATCCTGCTCGATGTCGACCCCGACCGGTCCAACCGGACGCTCGATCTTGGGGCAGCTGGACTGGCTATCGACACCTCCAGCCTCCCCCCGGGTCGGTACAACACGACGATCCGTGCCCAGGATGCCGCCGGGCGGTGGAGCGAACGCGATGTCGGTACGTTCGTTCTGGTCGTAACCGACTGACCGGGACGGTTGTGGCTCCCGGTGGACGGAAGCGCCGGAGCCGCGGCGACAGCACACCGGGCCGCCCGTCGACGGGACGAGCGGTCACCAGAGTTGATCACGGGATGACCGACGGGCCAGTTCGAAGCCGACCTCGCTGGTGGGGTCGTGTGTGCCGGCGACGGCAATCTGCAGACTGGGCACGACAGCTGAAGGCTCTCTGGAGCCCGCGTGTCGCGCCGTCACCGGTCGTCGAGATACTCCCCCTGGTACGAGCCGTCGTAGCGGCCGTCGTGGTCGGCCTCTGCGAGGACGAGTTGCCCGATGCGTGCGCCGGGCTCGAGTTCGAGGTCGTGGTGGACCTCCAGCAGCCCCTCGCCGCGGCCCTCGTAGCCGGCATCCCAGACGGCGGTGTGGAGCATACACGAGTTGCGCAGCAGCGACGACCGGGGGTAGAGAAAGCCGACGTGGTCCTCGGGGATCGTGATGCGCTCCCCGTAACGGACAATGTACCCGCCAGGGTCGAGACGGTAGACCCCGTTGTCGGGGTCGCGCTCGCGCCGGTCACCGACGGTCTTGCCGTCGCGGTCGATACGGCCGGGGCCGACCTGGTCGAACACCGCCGCCACCGTCAGGTCGACGCCGTTTGGCTGGATCTGCTCTGCGTCGACGGTGAAGTGCTCGGCGACATCCTGCCCGCTGCGGAACATACCCGGGGTCGGTCGACCAGTCAGAAAACCCTGCCGGTCCGACCGACTGGAGGTCCGTGCGCGAAACGGTGCGGCTCAGGCGATGCGTTCATCGAGGATAAGACGCGTCCGGGTGGCGGCGACCTCCTCGAGGTCACGGGCCCGCTGGATGAGTGCGTTGAGGCTGGTCGTGTCGGCGACATCCACGACGAGCACGGCGTCGGTCTCGCCGGAGACCTGCCAGACGAAATCGACCGGCTCCCACTCGGCGAGACGCGCGCTCAACTCGCTGGTCCGGACGTTCACGTCGACGTCGAGTTCGACCATCGCGCGGACGTTACCGGTCCGGGTGGCGACGGTGAACCGCTCGATGACCCCCTCCTCGATCAGCCGGTCGACGCGGTTGCGAACCGTCCCCTCGGAGGTGCCGACCTGCGCCGCGATCTCCGTGTACGGGGTCCGGCCGTCGCGCCTGAGTATCCCCAGTATCTCCCGGTCAAGATCGTCCACGGAACACAACGTTGTCCCGGCCGGTACTTGAACGCTACGAATTTCGTAACGAGCTTCGAAAGTAACGCTTATGCAGGGTGATTTCGTACGCATCTCGCAATGGAGCCCGCCTACATCGCCATCGAGGGCGAGCGCGTTGTCGAGGGGCGGTCGCGCTCGCCGGGGAGGACACGGGGCGAACTCGTGTTCACGACGGCCTACACCGGCTACGAGGAGAGCCTGACCGACCCGAGTTACGCCCGGCAGGTGCTGACGTTCTCGTACCCGCTCATCGGCAACTACGGCGTCCGCGAGGAGCGCTTCGAGTCCGACCACGTCCAGCCGGAGGCTGTCCTCGCGCGGGAACTGACCGACGAGATTGTCGCGTGGCTGCGCGAGGAGGGCGTGCCAGCCGTCGACAGCGTCGACACCCGGGAGTTCGTCACCGAGATACGCGACGAGGGGGCGATGGCCTGCGGGATCGCCGCCGGGCCCGACGCCACGCGCGAGGCGGCGCTGGCGGAGCTCGACCGGTGTGTTCACATGTCAGCACACACCGACATCGGCGCGGCGGTGTCGGTCCCGGCGCCGGTGGTCCACAACCCCGACGGTGACGGTCCCCGGGTCGCGCTGGTCGACTGTGGCGCCAAAGGCTCTATCGTGAACTCGCTTGTCGAGCGCGACGCCGTCGTCCACCGCCTGCCCTACGATGTCGACGTCGAGACGGTGGCGGCCGTCGACCCGGACCTGCTCTTTCTCTCGAACGGGCCGGGCGACCCCGAGAACTTCGAGGCGGCGGCCGACCTGGTTGACAGCTACGCTGGCGAGGTGCCGCTCGCGGGCATCTGTCTCGGCCAGCAGGTCATCGCGGGGGCGCTGGGCGGGCGCACCGAGAAAATGGAGTTTGGCCACCGCGGTGTCAACCAGCCCGTCCGCGACCTGCGCACCGACCGTGTCGTGATGACCACACAGAACCACGGCTACACCGTCGTCGACCCCGGCGACGAACTGGCCGTCACACAGCGCAACGTCAACGACGACACACCGGAGGGGCTCGACAGCGACGACCTGTCGATCATCACCCGCCAGTACCACCCCGAGGCCAACCCCGGCCCTCACGACTCGCTTTCCTTTTTCGACGAGGTGCTGGCAATGGGCGAGAGCGACTCCTAGCGGGCCGTCGGGCCCGGGACCGGCGCGTCACGGTCCGCCAGGATGGCCCCCGGGTCTCGGGCGTCCGGGACGGTGCGGAACCCGGCGGTCACCCCCGAGGGCTGGCGATCCGAACACCACAGCTGGGCTCGCCAGCGGGGACATCCTCAGCAGCGGTGAGCGTTGCCGTCGCCTCACCGTCTGTCGAACGTTTCACACCCAGACGGGAAAACGCGTGAGGACCGCACCAGCGCCGGTGGCCGCCCCGATACCACTAACGGCGAGGAACTGCCGCCGGTTCGTGCAGGGACCGACGGACGCCCGCGATGAAAAAACAGCGCAGTGTCAGGTCAGCGTTCGAATCGATTAGGTCGGGCGCACGTACCGTTCCGGGGCAACCCGCGAGGCGACACGATGCAGGCGACATCTCCGGGCAGTCTCAGCCCCGTCCGTCGGTGACCACCTCGAGTGCGGCCGCGAGCTCCTCGCCGGTGGTCGTCAGGAACGGCCCCTCCATGCTGCGTGCGAGTGCGGCGGCGGCGAGGCCGGTATCGAGCGCGCTCGCGGCATCCGCGCCGCCGAGGGTCGCGTCACAGAACCCGCCGACGAGGGCGCCGAACTCGCCGGTCGTGTCGACCGTATCGACACCGACACCCTCGCGTTCGTGAACGAGCGTCGCCCGGGCGGAGTCCTCGAACGCGACCGCGCCCTGGCCGGGCCGGACAACGACCGTGAGATCGAGGTCGTACGCGACGGTGAGGTGGCTGGCGAGGTCCCGCCAGCGCTCGTCGCGCCCGAGGGCCGCCTGGATGTCCGACTCTCGGCCGAAGACAACGTCGGCGGGCCCCGCGAGTTCGTCGAAGACGCCGCGGTAGACCGCCGAGTCCGCGAGCCCGGGAGCGTGCTCGAAGGCGATGGCCGTTGTCGCGCCCGCACCGTCCCCGGCGCGCAGCAGGGCGGTCGCGGCCTCGACGCTCCCCTTCGAGAGGACCGCCGTGTTCAGCCCCGTCAGCAGCATCTCGGCGTCCTGGACGCGGTGCATCGGGTAGTCACTCGGCGAGGCGGTTGCGACGGCCGTCCCCTCGTGGTCGTGGAGGCGTGTGCCCCCTCGAGGCGTGTGTGCGGGCTCGTGGAAGACCAGCCCCTGCCGGCACCCCTCCACCCAGCTGACATCCGTCGTGATGCCCTGTGCGTCGATCTGTGACCTGACGCGGCGTCCAAGCGGCGAGTCCGGCAGCAGGGAGGCCCACACCGCCTCTGTGCCGAGTGTGCCTGCCGCGACCGCCGCGTTGCTCTCGACCCCGTCGGCGTGCAACTGCGCCTCACTCGCCCGTTCGAGCCGCCTGTTTGCCGGCGGCGAGAGGCGCAACGGCGTCTCGCCGAACGTCACGAGTTGTGCCATACGGACTGGTCGACCGGCGGGGGCTTAACTCCTGTCCCGACAGCCCCTCCTGGGCGCGCGACGCTCGTGCTGTCCGCGGGCGGATACCCGTCTACGGCACCAGCTGCTCCCCGTCGTCGTCGTAAACGGTGATCGCGTCGACCGGGCAGGTCCGGGCGGCGAACTTCGCGTCCAGCTCGGCGTCCGGGGGCACCTCGCGGACGAACACGCCCGGGTCGGCCTCCTCACCCCCGGCCAGCACCGCCTTGCCGGCATCCTCGTCACGCTCGAAGGCGTCCCACTCGGCGACGCACTGAAACATCCCGATACAGGTGTCGCGGTCAAACTCGATGCGCATACCGGCTGTTCGGTGTCGACGGTCAAAGCGGTGATGGTCGTGACAGCCCCACACCGTGGTTTCAGCTCCACCAACAGATTCAAGTGCGAAAGAGCCAAGAGACAGTTGCTATGTGTCATGGATACATCCCACACGACCGCGACGAACTGGCAACCCAACACGACGGCCCTGAGGAGTCCGAGGAGGGTGAGCCCTCCTTCCTTGCTGACGAGGCGAGCGTCGACAACGAGTTGCTGACCGACGGCGGCGACGACGCCGGTAACTGACCGACGACGCTCGCTGGATGCCGGCCGGATGCCAGCCGACCCCCGACATTTTTTGTGCCAACACGCACACAGACACAGCCGAGCAGGGCCGGGTAGGTGCTGCGCCCGGTAGTCGAGCAATTCAAGCCCACAGAGACCGACGGAAGAACAAGACGTGTCCCGCCGGGAGCTGTTCGCGTCGCTGTGTGGGATGGTGTTCCTGGTTAACCTCGCCAGGGTGGTGTTCGCGCCGCTCATCCAGCCGGCGGCCGCGGAGTTCGGTGTCCGTGCAGCGACGCTCGGGGTCGTCACGAGCGCCGTCTGGCTCGGCAGCGCCGCGCCACGCCTGCCGACGGGTTACCTGCTGACCAGAGTCAGCCGTCACCGTGTTGTCGCCGTCACCGGTGCGTTGCTGGTGGTCACGTCGGCGTTCACCGGCCTCGCGGCCTCGCCGGCCCACCTGGTTGTCGGGGCGTTCCTGATGGGCCTGTCAAGCGGGATGTACTTCATCGCGGCGAACCCGCTCGTGAGCGAGCTGTTCCCCGAGCGGGTGGGCCGGGCCATCGGCGTCCACGGGATGGCAAGCCAGGTCGCCGCCGTCGGCGCGCCACTCGCGCTGAGTGGCGTGTTGCTCGTGGCGGACTGGCGGCTCACCTTCTTCGCCATCTCGGCGGTCGCCGCGGTGGCGACGGCCGCGCTGGTCCGGGCGGCCCGCCGGACCGAGTTGCCCGAGGCGGGCCGGGCGGACCGCAGCCTTCTGGCGGCCGGCCGCGCCCAGTGGCGGGTCATCCTCACCGGCATCGCCGTTATCGGCTCGGCCGGCTTTCTCTGGAACGCCCTGTTCAACCTCTATGGCGACTACCTCGAACTGGTCAAGGGTGTCGACCCCGAGACCGGCAGGCTGTTGCTGTCGCTGATGTTCGCGGCCGGGCTGCCCGCCTTCGTTGTGACCGGGCTGCTCGCCGACCGGGTGCCGAACGTGCCGCTCGTGCTCGCCATCGTCACGGTGTTCGCGGCCTCGGTCGCCCTGCTCACCGTTGTCGAGGGGGTGCTCGCCATCGCGGTGGTCAGTCTGCTTGTCGGGTACACCATCCACTCGCTTTTCCCCGCGATCGACACCTACATGCTCACCTCGCTGCCGGACCGTCACCGCGGGAGCGCCTACGCCCTGTTCTCCGCGACGATGATGGCCATCCAGGCACTCGGGTCGGGGGCGGTCGGCCTGGCAGTCTCCCGGGGGCTGAGCTACACCGTTGCCTTCCGTGGGCTCGCGGCCACGCTCGCGGTCGCCGTCGCCACGCTCGCGCTGCTGTACCGTGCCGGGCTGCTGCCCGCCGGCGGTGTCCCCGGGCAGACGCCGGCCGCCGCCGGCGACTGACCGCCACAGTGAGTCCGTACACTTATCTGAACGACCGCCGACTGACCGATCATGACAGACCCAGAAGACGTGCTGAACGACTCACCCGCCGACTTCAACTCCTCGTTTGCCTACGCGCTCCACAGCGAGATGCGCCGCCTGCTCATCGTCACCGTGCTCGGCTCGTTTCTGTTTCCGCTCGGCCTCGGGCTGTTTTTCGCCGCCGGAGGCGGTGTCGGGGGCCTTCTCGAACAGGCTCTTGGACTCGCTGTTGGGCTCGTTGGTGCTGCACTCCTGTTCGGCGGCATCGTCGCCGTGCTGTTCAAAACGGTCACCGACGCCAACATCGTCGCGGCGGCGGCCACCCGCGACGAGTGAGCCGGCCAGCAGGTATTTGCCACCGGGGGCCGAACCCGCGTTCGATGGGTACGCTGTCGACGCTGTTCGCACCAGACGGGGTCGCGGTCGTCGGCGCATCCGGGCAGGAGGGGAGCGTTGGCCACGCCGTCACGCGGAACCTGCTGGACACGTTCCAGGGTGAGGTGCTCGCGGTCAACCCCAACCGCGAGCAGGTGCTCGGGCTCCCCTGCCACGACGATGTCGGGGAGACGGGGGCCGATCTCGCCGTCGTGGCGGTGCCGGCAGACGTTGCAGTCGAGGTCGTCCGAAACGCCGGGGTGGCCGGTATCGAGAACGTCGTCGTCATCACGGCGGGGTTCAGCGAGGCTGGCGACGCCGACCGCGAGCGGGAGCTCGTCGCCGCCGCCGAGGAGCACGACCTGAACCTGGTGGGGCCGAACTCGCTTGGCATCCTGAGCACCGAGGTGGGGATGAACGCCACCTTCGGGCCGCGCACCGCCGACCCCGGTGGGGTATCGTTCATGAGCCAGTCGGGCGCGTTTGTCACGGCGGTGCTGGACTGGGCAGCCGACCGCGAGCTGGGCTTTCGTCACGTCGTCTCGCTTGGCAACAAGGCCGTCCTCGACGAGGCTGACTTCGTCCGGGAGTGGGGCGAGGACCCCGGGACGGATGTCGTGCTGGGCTACCTCGAGGACGTGAGTGACGGCCAGGCGTTCGTCGAGGCCGCCCGCGAGGTGAGTGCCGAGACGCCGGTCGTGCTGGTCAAGTCTGGCCGGACAGAGGCCGGGGCGGCGGCAGCGGCCTCTCACACCGGCGCGATGGCGGGCAGCGAGGTGGCCTACCGCGCGGGCCTCCGGGCGGCTGGCGTGTTGCGGGCCGACTCCGTGCAAGAACTGTTCGACTACGCCGCGATACTCGCGGGCCAGCCCCTGCCCCACCGTGACGGCGTCGCCATCGTGACCAACGCCGGCGGCCCAGGTGTGATGGCGACCGACGCCGTCGGCGACGCCGGGCTCGGCCTGGCGACGTTCGGCCGCGGGACACGCGAGACGCTCGCGGCGTCACTCCCGGCGGCAGCGACTGTCCACAACCCGGTCGATGTCGTCGGGGACGCGCCCGTCGACCGGTTCGCCGGGGCACTCGAGGCTGTGCTCGCTGACGATGCCGTCGGGATGGCGGTTGTTGTCGCCTGTCCGACGGCGACACTCTCGTTCGACGACCTGGCCGAGGCGGTTCGGCGTCTGAGCGCGACCCACGGGGTGCCGGTAGCGGCGACGCTGATGGGTGGCTCCTCGACCGCCTCGGCGGCGGCGACACTCGCCGGTGCGGGGGTGCCGACGTACTTCGATCCCGCACGTGCTGTCGACTCGCTCGCGGCACTGGACCGGTACGCGACCGTCCGCGAGCGCGAGTACACACCCCCGACGGCGTTCAGTGTCGACCGCAAGCGGGCTCGGGCCGTACTGGACGAGGCCGTCGAGCGTGACCGGCGGCTGCTGGGTGTCGAGTCGATGGAGCTGCTCGCGGCCTACGGGATCTCGACTCCGGAAGGTGCCGTCGTCGACAGCCCCGGGGCGGCGCGTGCGGTCGCCGAGCGCATCGGCGGCGAGGTGGTGATGAAGATCGTCAGCCCCGACATCAGCCACAAGTCAGACATCGGTGGTGTCGAGGTCGGTGTCGGGCCGGAGGGGGTCACAGACACCTACGAGGACCTGGTCGTCCGTGCACGCAACTACCAGCCCGACGCGACGATCCTCGGCGTGCAGGTGCAGGAACTCGTCGACACCGACCGCGGAACCGAGATCATCGTGGGCGTCAGCCGCGACCCACAGTTCGGCCCGCTGGTGATGGTCGGGCTCGGCGGAATCTTCGTCGAGGTAATGGACGACACGGCGTTTCGCATCGCACCCGTCTCCGAGCCCGAGGCCCGGCGGATGTTCGACGAGTTGGCGTCCCGGCCGCTGCTGGACGGGGCTCGCGGCCGCGACCCCGCAGACGTGGACGCGCTCGTCGAGACCATTCAGCGCGTCTCACAGCTCGTCACCGACATCCCGGCCATCACCGAACTGGATATCAACCCGGTTGTCGCGCTGCCCGAGGGGGTCTCAGCCATCGACCTGCGGCTCACACTCGACCCGGAACAACTATGACCAGACTACTCGTCACCTCGACGGCAGAGGGCACAGGCAAGACGGCCGTCGCCATCGCGCTGGCGACACTCGCACGCGAGCGCGGCGCGACGGTCGGCTACATGAAACCGAAGGGGACACGCCCCGAGAGCACCGTCGGCAAGACCCGCGACCAGGACCCGATGCTCGCCCGTGAGATGCTCGATCTCGAGGCGAATCTGAGCGATCTCGAGCCGGTGGTGTACTCGCCGACGTTCCTCAGGGAGGCGCTTCGCGGGCGCGAGACGCCGGGGGAGTTGCGTGACCGGGTCGAGGAGGCGTTCGACCGGGTCGCGGCTGACGCCGATATCGTGGTGCTGGAGGGAGGTGACCGGCTCGCCACCGGCGGGCTCGTCGGGTTGACCGACCCCGAGGTCGCGGCCCTGCTCGACGCCGAGGTGGTGCTGGTCAGTCACTACGCCGAACCGGGTGACGTCGATGGCGTACTCGACGCCGCCCGGGCTGTCGGTGACCGGCTGCGTGGTGTGCTCTACAACGACGTCTCGGCGACCGCGTTCGACGAACTCACCGACGACGTGATGCCGTTTCTCGACGGCCGCGGCGTTGACAGCCTCGGGGCGGTCCCCCACGACGAGCAGCTGGCCGGCATCACCGTCGCCGAGTTGGCCGACGCCCTCGGGGCCGAACAGCTCACGCCGTCGGTCCCCACCGACGGCCGCGTCGAGCGGTTCGCCGTCGGCGCGATGAGCGCGAGCGCCGCACTGACCGCGTTCCGTCGGACCCGCAACGCCGCCGTTATCACCGGCGGCGACCGCCCCGACATCCAGACCGCCGCGCTCGAGGCCTCGGGCGTGGTCTGTCTCGTGCTCACCGGCGGCTACCGCCCCTCGAACAGCGTCCTCGGCCGGGCCGCCGAGGAGGGCGTTCCTGTGTTGCTCGTCGAGGGCGAGAGCCGGGCGACCGTCGACCGGACCGAGCGCCGCCTGCGCTCCGGCCGCACCCAGCGCCCCGAGACCGTCGAGCGGATGGCCGAACTCCTCGAAGAGGGTGTCGATGTCGACACGCTGCTGGGGCTGTGACAGGCCGGAGAGCCCCGACCTGACAGATAGCCTCCACTCAGCTTATCTTGCCCGGGCTACAACTGTCTACCGGAGCCATCCGGCTCCGTAGTGTCACACGAGGGGCGTTACGCCCCTTCTTCCCCCGTGTTCTCCGCAGTCGCGGCCTCGCCGGGAAAGACGCTCCTCCGGACGACCCACAGAACAACAGCTGTGCCGAGAAGACCGGCGAGCACCGCGGCCACAGGCGTCTCCGGGAACCGCTGGAACGTGCCCGTCGCCAGCGCAACGCCCGCCAGCAGCGCGCCGCCGACCCCGACGTAGCGCTGCTGGCGGCGCAACGCCGCCGACTGTGGCGTCGGCCCGGTGTCCCCCTCGGCCGCACGCTCGCCGCCCGGGTGGTCGTCCCCGTCGTCGGGCCGTGTCTCACCCGGGTCGTCGGCCGCCGTGGATGTGCTGTCCCCCGCCTCCGTTGGCTCCATACCCGTTGTTGGTCCCGGGAGCAGTTAGGTTACGCGGTTGGAACAGCCTGGTACTCAGCCCGTCCGTCGGAGGAACGCGGCGGCGTCGGTGGCGGTGGGGCCAGGTGTCTCCTCCATAGGCATGTGGCCGGTTCCCCGGTAGATGAGAAACTCGCTGTCGGGGGTCCGCGCGGCGAGCGCACGGCCGAACGACGCCGGGAGCCAGGCGTCCTTGCGACCCCACTGGAACAGCGCCGGAACCGACAGGTCGGCGGGGTCGTACCCGTCCCGGGGGGTGGGGTCGGATTCCTGTGTGGCCGGCGTGGGCAGGAGTCGTGTGCCACTCCGGCCGTGGCGGCGGTTATCGAGGTGGTCCCGCTCGTAGCGTTGCGCGAGTTCGACAACCGCGGCACGGTTGCCACGGCGCAGCATGAGGTCGTGGTACCGGCACACCAGGCTGTCGGTCACCTGTGAGCTGTCGTCGTATGCATCGAGCAGCAGCAGCCGGGTTGCGATCCGCGGGGTCACGTACCGCTGTGGTGGGGGGCCGACCGGGGCCGTCAGGCTGTTCGAGAGCTTCGACAGGAGCGTCACACCGCCGGCGTTGAGCAACAGCACCCGGTCAACGAGCGCCGGCCGCTCGACGGCGAGTCGCCAGGCCAGCCCGCCGCCGACCGAGTTTCCTGCCACCGACACGTTCTCCAGCCCGAGCTCGTCACAGAGCGCTGCGACCGTGAGCAGGAGTTCCCGCAACGTGTGTGCCCCCTCGCGGGGGCCGGTCAGCCCGAACCCCGGCAGGTCGAGACGGACCAGCCGGAACTCGTCGGTCAGGTGCTCGACCCAGCCATCCCAGGTGTGCAGCGAGGAGTAGGCACCGTGGATGGCGACAAGCGCCGGTGCCTCGCGGGGGCCCTGGTCGCGGTAGTGAACCCGCGCGCCGCGCAGCTCGCGGAACGCCGACGTCTCGTTCGTGTAGCGTCGCTCCAGCGGGCCAGGGGGGTGGTCGGGCTGGACCGGCAACAGCTCCGTCACCAGCTCCGTCGCCGCCAGAAAGGGCAGGACCACGCCACCCTATCCCCGGCTCCCCCCGGCATCCCTCGGGGTCGTCTCCTCGCCGGACGTGTCGGACCCGTCGACGCTCTGGGCACGGGTGTCGGCGTCGTCTGGGTCCTCGACCGGACTCTCGGGGTGGTAGTCAGTGTTGTAGGCCCCCGGTCGGTCGTCGATACGGTCGGGGTTGAGACGCCCGCCCAGCAGCATGAAATCGAGGATGGTGACCCGGAGCATCGCCTCCACCACTGGCACCGCACGGGGCATCAGGACCGGGTCGTGTCGGCCGACGACAGTTATCTCCTTGTGGTCGCCGGTCTCCCAGTCGACGGTTTCCTGGGTCGTCGGGATGCTCGTGGGTGCGTGCCAGGTCGCCTCGCCGTAGATCGGCTGGCCGGTCGTGATCCCGCCCTGCAGGCCGCCGTGGTCGTTGCCGACCGGCACGGGATCACCCTCGTCGCTGACCGTCTCCGGGTGGGTGCCGTCGTCGAACGTCCAGTCCTCGTTGCGCTCGGTGCCCCGCATCTCGCGGGCAGACCGACCCGCCCCGAACTGGAAGCCGGTCGTCGCCGGGATGGCGAACATCGCCTGGCCGAGACGGGCGGGAAAGGAATCGAACCGCGGCGCACCCAGCCCGCGCGGGACGCCCCGACACTCGAAGTAGACCGACCCGCCGATGGAGTCACCCTCGCGCTGGTACTGGT
>OBKM01000565.1_pt1 | contig 18116 bp, 19 predicted proteins | sample 1519691 | NCBI WGS metagenome assembly OBKM01 (sample SAMEA37050418, study PRJEB22526) | metagenome | biome: saline pan; feature: lake; material: water | place: Egypt | collected 2015 | depth 0.5 m | reverse complement strand
CACATCGTGCCGGTGGGGTTCGACTACGACCGGATGATTGCGCCGTTGGTGCGCGACCAGATGGCCGTCGACCGGGTCGTGCTGTTGCAGGGCGACGTCGGTAGCGAGGCCAACGTCGAGTACTCGCGGCGGCTGGCGGAGAAACTCGAGCAGGATTTCCAGAGTCTGCTCGGTGCGAGCACCGAGCGGCTCAGTATCCCCGATGTGTACGACTACGACGCGGCGTTCGAGCGCGCGTTCACGCTGATCAACGACGAACTCGACCGGGGCGAGGAGGTGTGGGTGAACATCTCCGCGATGCCCCGAACGGTGTCGTTTGCCTTCGCAACTGCCGCACACTCAATCATGGTCGAGCGCGAAGCCGACCGCGAACGCATCCACACCTACTACACGGTGCCCGAAAAGTATCTCGAGACGGAGCTGGCCGAGGAGCTACGCGAGCAGGTTGCGCTGCTCGAGTCGTTCGAGGACGTCGATCCAGAGCGTGTCGCTGACCGCCTCGAGAGTGCGCGCGCGCTGCTCTCGGAGTTCGACGAGCGCGGCACGACCATCGGCGCAAAGGAGGTCGACGGTCGTCACGTGGTCGAGCTCCCGGTTGCCTCGTTCTCGAACGTCGAACCGTTCGAGGAGCTGATCCTGTTTACGCTGGGCGAGCACGGCGAGTTCGAGTCAGTCTCGGAGCTTGCGAGCCAGCTGGCAAGCGACCTCGGTGAGGAGTACACCGTCGTCATCGTCACGCACAACATGCAACAGGCCGCACGCATCTCCGACAAAACCGCCGTGTTTCTCACCGGCGGGGAGCTCGTCGAGTTCGACGACACAACGAAGATCTTCGAGAACCCCGCGGACGACCGCGTCGAGGACTACATCACGGGGAAGTTTGGCTAATGCCACGAGAATCATACCAGGACCAGCTTGAGCAGCTTCGTGATGACGTCGTGGCGATGGCGGAGCTGACTCTCGAGCGCTACGAGACGGCCGTCGAGGTGCTCGAGACCGGCGATCGGGAGCTTGCCGAGCGGGTCATCACGGGCGATCACGACATCAACGAACGGTACCTCGCGCTGGAGAGCGATTGTATCGAGCTGTTTGCGCTCCAGCAGCCGGTCGCCGGTGATCTGCGGTTTGTCGCCTCCTCATTCAAGATCATCACCGACCTCGAGCGCGTCGGGGATCTCGCGACGAATCTGGCGCGCTACGGCCGGGAGGCAAACGGCACGTTCAGCGTCGAGGTGGCGCCGCTCGCGCGGACCGCGAGCGATCTGGTTACCGACGCAGTCGAAGCCTACCGGACGGAGGATGCCGACGCTGCCCGTGCAGTCGCCGGGCGCGACGACATGCTCGACGAGCGCTGTCTGGCGGCAACCGAGACAGTCGTCCGCGAACTCGTGACCACCGAGGCGGTCGCGGTCGAATCGACGCTCGAACGCACCCCGCGGGCACTGTTGACGATCCGGGACGTCGAGCGGGTCGGCGACCACGCGGTCAACATCTGTGCCCGCACTCTCTACATGGTCGAACACAGCGACGCACTCCTGTACTGATGCAACGAGAAACCGACTCGGTCGAACGGAAGGTACAGCTCACGGGCGGATCGACCTACACTGTCTCGCTCCCGAAAGGCTGGGCGGGTCAGCAGGGGATCGAACCCGGGACACACGTCAGCCTACACTCACAGGGCGAGCAGCTCATCATGACACGGGGTCGAGATCCCGATCCCGAGGATCGTCGCGTCACCATCGACGCCCTCGACCACGACGCGACGACGCTGTCGCTGTCGATCGCGGCCGCCTACATCGCCGGCTGTGAGGAGATCAAAATATCGAATCTGACCGACCGCGAGAAGCGCCGTGGGGCGACCCGAACCATCCGGCGGTACGTCGGGCTCGAGGTGATGACCGAGGACACCGACGGATTAGTTGCCCGGACGATGCTCGATGTGGCCGATCTCTCGCCGGCTCAGACGCTCGCACAGATCGAACGCACGACACTCGAGATGCATGCACAGGCGCTCGAGGCGCTGGTCGAGGGTGACCAACAGCTCGGCGAGCGCATCGCCCGCCAGGACGACGACGTCGACCGCCTGTTTGCCCTGGTTTCCCGGGGATTCCAGCAGTCCCTGGTCGATCCCGCGGTTACCACCGATACCGATGATACTCTCTCGCCGTTCGAGTACTACATGGCGGCTCGCCAGCTCGAGCGCGTCGCCGATCACGCCGAGAAGATCGCCCGGCTTACCGAACGCATCTCCGGCGAACCGCCCGAGGCGGTCGCATCGGACCTGCTCGCGCTGGGCAAGCGCGCCCGTGGGATCGTCGGTCGGGCACTGGCCGGACTGCTCGAATCCGATGTCTCTGCACTCGCTGGCGTGGTCACCGACGCCGACGACCTCCTGCTCGATCTGTCTGCGCTTGACGAACGGCTCTATGAGCGTGATCCAGACGACGGATACCCCCTTGGCTTGGTCGTCGACAGCCTCGTGCGCACCACACAGTACGGACTCAACATCAGTGAAGCCGGACTCCAGGCTCGTCACCGTGAGGTCTGTAGCATCCGATGCTGAGGCGGTTTCAACCTCCAGTCGACCGACTCGACGCACACAACTGGATGCAGTTGATCTCCGGAACTGCTGGGTATCTGTTTTGGAATCCTCCGGATATATCGCTATTAGCAACTCTTCGACTCGGATTCGACGAGAATGTTCATCTAAACCGATCAGTAAGGTAGATATGTCAGACAAAAATCAAATACACGAGTGTCCGGCGTGTGGCAAGACATTCGACCGGAAGGTCCAGTTACGGGGCCACATCAACAGCCCTCATACCGAATGTTCGACATTCGACGGAAACGAACGGACCGACTCGTTGGATTTTGACTCTGCGAGTAACTCCACACAGGCCGATGACACCGGTTTGGATACCGTCTCAAGTGGCTGTCCCCAGACCGTCGGCGACGGAGGGAGCGAAAAGGGTAGTTCAACAGATGATTGTACCTCCAACGAGGAGATTGATCTCTCGGATCCAGCGTACTATCTCAGTCGGGAGCTGAGTAAACTCAACTTCAACGACCGGGTGCTCTACGAGGCGATCGACGATACGAACCCGTTGCTCGAGCGGGTCAAGTTTCTCTCGATTGTCACCCGGAATCTGGACGAATTTTTTATGAAACGGGTTGGGGGTCTCGAACAACAGCGGGCCGCAAACGTCACCACAAAGAGTCCGGACGGCCGGACACCAACACAGCATCTGTCGGAGGTACGCGACCGGGCAGAGCCACTCATGCAGAAACAGGCACGGTGTTACCACGATCAGCTCCGCCCGGCGCTCGCCGAGGAAGGCATCGAGATTCTCGATTACGACGACCTGACGGCGGCCGAACAGGAGACGCTGGACAAGCAGTTCCGGAGTTCGGTGTTACCGACGCTTACCCCACTAACAATCGACTCGACGAAACCGTTCCCGCATATCTCGAATCTCTCGCTGAGTCTTGGCGTCCTCACCCAGCAAGCCGAGCGAGAGGAACCGATCTTCTCCCGAATCAAGATTCCGCGCAACCAGTCAAGGCTGGTCCAGATTGCGGATCAGTCGCGGTTCGTGTTGCTCGAGGATCTCGTTGCGGCGAATCTCAAACAGCTGTTCCCCGATGTCGACATCCTGGAGCATGCGACGTTTCGAGTTACACGCAACGCCGAGGTCCGACGCAACGAAGAAGTCGCCGAAGATCTGCTCCAGCGGACCGAAGCAGTGCTCGAGCAACGCCGGTTTGCAACAGTTGTCAGACTGGAAATCGAGAAAACGATGTCATCCCGGATGATGGAACCCCTGTTGACAAATCTGGATGTCTCCCCCACGGAAGTCATTCATCTGCCACCACCGCTGGATTTTCGGGATTTCGATTCGCTCCTCGAGCTCGACCGGCCGGAGCTAAAAGTCGAGGCGTGGACTCCCCAACCACATCCACGGCTGTCGACTCGCCACGGCGAGGACCGACCGATCTTCGAGGAAATCAAACGCGGGGATGTTCTCGTCCATCACCCGTACCACTCGTTCTCCGGGACTGTCCAGCGGTTCCTCGACGAGGCTGCTCGAGACCCGAAGGTCCTTGCGATCAAAGCGACGATCTACCGGACGGCGAGTGATTCGAAAGTAATCCAGCGACTGATCGAGGCGGCCGAGAACGGCAAACAAGTAGCCGTGATGGTCGAACTCAAAGCGCGGTTTGACGAGCAAAACAACCTCGAGTGGGCGAAGAAGCTCGAAGAGGAGGGAATCCACGTCGCCTACGGGACCATCGGCTACAAGACCCATACCAAGACCACGTTGATCGTCCGCAAGGAAGCCGACGGTGTGCAGCTGTACTCACACATCGGCACCGGCAACTACCACCACGAGACGGCCAAACGATACGAGGATTTGGGGTTGTTCACCGCCGACCGCGACACCGGCCAGGATCTGGTGAAGCTGTTCAACTACTTCACAGGCCACTCGCTTCACTCCGAATATCGGGAGCTACTCGTTGCACCCGGGAACATGCGCGAGCGATTCGTCGAGTTGATCCGCCGCGAAATCGATCACGCACGTGATGGAAAGAAGGCGCGGATCGTCGCGAAAATGAACCGACTCGAGGATCCAGCGATCGTCCAGATGCTCTACCGAGCGTCCCGTGCAGGGGTCGACATCGATCTCATCGTTCGAGATATCTGTCGGCTTCGCCCGGGAGTGGAGGGGATCAGCGACCGGATTTCGGTGGTTAGCATCGTCAACCGATTTCTCGAACATTCGCGGATTGTCTATTTCCACAACGCCGGTGACAGCGAGTACTATATCGGGTCGGCAGACTGGATGGAGCGGAATCTCGATAACCGCGTTGAGGCGGTAACACCGATCCACGATCAGACGCTCCAGCAATACCTCCAGCACGTCCTTGAGCTCTGTCTCATCGACAACAGCAAGGCCTGGGAAATGAAGCCCGACGGCAGCTACGTCCAGCGCGATCCTGACGACGAGCCGGTTCGAAACGCACAAGAAACACTCATGAACGAGACGACGGGTCCTCATTCACAGGAGCGATCGTGAGACTGCTCTTCGTCGATGCCGACCCGCAACGCCGAACGTTGAAATATATACCCACCCGTTGGAAAATTAGTACCACTCTTTTATCAGGCGGTCGTACTGGCACCATGGCCCAGGAGAAATCGACAGAGGCTTTACAAGAGGGTAATGCGATCCTAGATCAGCTGTTCGGTGGGTCGGATGAGCGAGAAGCTGATGATCATATTCCATTCAGTGCTGAGATCACAGGGGAACACTGGCGGTTCGACCCCGAGAACCACGAGAACATCTACATCGTCGGGGACGTTCACGGCTGTTACGAGGAACTGACCGAACTTTGGAGCCGCCTGGAGCCGTCGGGCACGGATCTGGTGGTTTTTGTTGGTGACCTGATTCGCAAGGGGCCAGCGAGCCGAGATGTTGTCGAGTTCATTGCCGAGCAGCCACACGCAGTCAGCGTTCTGGGAAACAACGAGGAGAAAGTTCTCCGGGGCACAGTCGAGACAGAGCCGTACGAACCGATCGTCCAGACCATCGAACGGTTCCCCCTCGTGGTCTCTTGGAACGACACCATGGTGGTCCATGGCGGGATCCATCCGAACCGAGAGATGCCGGCACAGGACAGAGACACACTCCTTGAGATGCGGTCCGTTCCTCCAGGAAACGGCTATGAGGGTCCGTTCTGGTTCGAACGACACGATAGTGGTCCGCGGGTGTGTTTCGGTCACACCGTCCTCGAGAGCCCCCTGATCACCGACCACGCTGTTGGACTAGATACGGGGTGTGTCTACGGCGGTGAACTGACTGCCTATGACTGGCGGCGAGACGACGTCATCAGCGTCCCGGCACACGATAGCTACGAATCACGGCCAGATGACAAGATTCTGTTACTGGAACCATGACTCCTGAACCAGTACCCACACAGAGATCGTCTCGAGTCACAGCGCCCCTGTCTGCAGTCGTGTTATGACCACCGACTGGATGCCGACTGAGTCCGAAAAAGAGCTTCGGACACGGGCGGCACACGACGGGGCGCGACTGCACTTCGAGTTTCGGTGGACACAGCCCAACCCCGGCGGCTGGATTCATGATATGCTGGTCTACCACAACGGCGAGTGGCGCCAGTTCGCGGACCCGTCGCCGTGGGTGAGCGACACCTCCGAGCACACCGGCTTCTACGAGGATCGTCTGAGCTTCTTCCTGGATGACGGGACTGTCCGTGGGTTCGAGGAGTTTGGCGGGTGGCTCACCACCCACGAAGGGATGCGCTCGCTCCCGAGCGCAGCCACGACTGGTGAGGTCGAGGCCCATCCACACTACGGCGACCGTCTCGGCAAATCCGATATTCGCAAGTTTCTCCCACAGGCGTGTGCCGGCGAATGGTGGGACGGCGACTGGCGAGAGGTACGCCCACCCAACGAGTTGCAGGCGATGAAGAGACGTGGGGAGTTTCTCGATCTGCCGATGTGGCGAGCACATCGATCGGATCCGGTCGGCTACGGCACCGACGCTCACGTTCTGGACTACCGCCACGCCGACGCTGGCCGTCGGACCTACACCAGTCAGGACTGGAGCCCTGACTCCGGGCCAGAACTAATGTTTGACCCAGCCGTCGTGACGCAAGGCGCACTCGATTATCACGCTGTCACAGCTGGTCGGTTTCCCGCCCAAGGTTCTGGGACCTACGCGCTCACGCCAGACCTCACAGTCCCGTTCGATCCCGACGTGGCCGAGTGGGAGGGGGCGATGATCCCCCGACGACCGGTCCGTGAACCCACCGGGAGTGCTGCCGACTGGACTGCCTCAGGCACGTGGACCGGCGAGGAATGGGTCGTCAAGATGTCACGGTCGCTGGCTACCACCGATCCCGCCGACACCACGCAACTGGCTCCAGGCGAGACGTATCTGTGGGCGCCTGCGGTCCACCACGGTGCCGGCAAGCGCTGGCACTGGGTCGGTTACACCCACCGACTCGGGCTCGGGGTGACCCCCGAACGGACGGCTGAGCTGCCGCCACCGCTGGTGGCACACGAGATCGACCGCGCGCCAACCGCAGCGGATGTCGACTGGGATGGGCTCCCGACACATACGACGCCGCTGGTTTTCCCGGGAGTCGAGTCCTGGACCGACCTGGTCAGTGGGCCCCACGCCGAGGCCGTCCGAAATCTGGAGACCACGATGTGGACGCTGCACGGTCGGGGGGCGGACTGAGTCCCGCCCATCTACACTCTGGTGGAACCGTCCTCTGGCAACGTGTCGTCGTCCAGAATCGCAGTATTTCACGAGCGCTCGACAGCTAAATCCGGCGCATTCAGGAGTGTACGGTCGTTGCGGAGTCGCGCATGAGTGCGATACGTAACCTCGACAGGCGTGTTTGCAGAGAATCGCTATAGCAGCTCAACTCAGTCGGTCTGTGGCGCGGCCGGAGCAGAAGGTCCCTGATATATGCGATCTTTGATTTCAGCATCGACAGCACCCGGCTGCCCATCAAAGACGATACTCCCGTCATGAAGTCCAATGACACGATCTGCGTACTCAAGAGCGAGCTCAACCTCGTGAATGTTAATCAACACTGGAATATCGTCTTCAGTTGCAATCCTCGTCAGCAGATTCATCACCGTGTGTGATGATTCCGGATCCAGACTGGAGGTTGGCTCGTCCGCAAGCAGGAGCTTTGGGTGTTGAGTGACGGCACGCGCAATGCCGACACGCTGGCGCTGACCGCCGGACAGCTCGTCGACCCGATTATTTTCGTACTCAAGAAGGCCAACTCGTTCGAGATTCTCTGCTGCGTTTGTGACGTTTTCGTCGCCAAAGGACCGACGAAACGCGTTCCAGAAGCTCACATATCCCAGTCGCCCTGAGAGGACGTTCTCCATTACTGTTAGACGCTCGACAAGGTTGTACTCCTGAAAGATCATTCCAATATCCTTACGAATCTCTCGTAACTCCTCTGTATCTAGCTTGACGATATCCGTCCCGTCGATGTAGATTGAGCCACTTGTCGGCTCAGTCAGGCGATTAATACACTCTATGAGTGTCGATTTGCCCGCTCCAGACGGCCCAATCACCGCAATCACTTCGGCACCATCGACTGCAAAACTGACCTCGTCTAACGCCTCATCCCCTGAGGAATAAGTTTTACTCAATTTTTCAACACGGAGGTTCGGATTCCCGCTCATACTGCATCATCTCCCGTTGTCGATATGCTAAATTCTTCAGATAGTTCTGCAGCAACGCTTTCTACCGATTCAGGCTGTCGGAATGCGTGTGGAAGCGTGTACGGCGATATCGTTGCATAGTTGGCAGCAATTGCTTGTCTGTCGGTCATCCCTCCGTCTGTGTCCAGCTTGCCCGCGGCTGAACCGGACGCAATCTGGATTGTAAACGACTCCTCTCCATCACGTCTGGCGGAAACTCGATGCGTTTCGTCCGGGCCAGTGAGGCGTACGTCTACGAGCGGCGCATCTTGGTGTGGGATTCCGACATTCAGGAAATCGACCGCGGAAAAGACGCTGTTCTGTAGGCACAACTCGACTAACGATGTCGTGAACTGTGCTGCTCGGTCGAATTCCTCTACAGCTATCGACTCGTAGGAATCCGCTATCGCCATCGAGACGGCTATTGCTGGCGTCCCTGCGAGACTTGCTTCGACCGCGGCACCAATCGTCCCCGAGCGAGAGATCGTCGGTCGTCCCGAGTTGATTCCTGGATTGCAGCCACTTACGACGACATCTGGCTCAGGGACGATATCGTGTCCAATGAGTACACACTCTGACGGTGTCCCCTCGATTGCGTATGCGTCACCTTGGAGCTGATACGGTACTGAGAACCCGTAGTAGTCCTCTGTACTCTCGAGTGTCCGCTCACTCTCTAGAACGTTACTGAGGAAATCTGTGCCTCTCCCCAGCGAGAATGCCCGTCCAGTTCCACTCATATCGGTTGCCGGTGCAACGACGGTCACCGACCCGATCCGGGCGAGTGCGCCTCTCAGTGCTTTCAGCCCGGGTGCGGTTACCCCGTCGTCGTTTGTCAGCAGTATTGTCGGCTCGGTCATTGAACGTAACAATCCAGGAACAGCGCCGGGACTGATTTAATTTTTATAATATGTAGCTGTAGCTTGACGTGGCACCACGTATTACTCTAAAGCCGACCAGTTCGTACCTGTGCCAGTACAGTATATTATGTAGGCTACTGTCGTAGTATTTCCACTCAGAATCGGCCGTATGCATATATTCCGGACGGATTTAGCTCATACTACTATTATAAAGGGCTATTATACCGAAACCGAATGTGACTCCTGTGATGCAACAAACGTCACGGCGTTCATTCCTGGTCACCGGATCAGCGGCATCCGTCGCTGCGTTAGCCGGTTGTCTCGGGAACGATGAGCGCGACGAAAATGCGCCTGATTCCGACGAACTCGACTGGCCAGACTGGGATCCGGCCAATCCAGAGTGGCCACAACCGGCTCGGGATGTGATGGAGGCAGGGTTCTCTCAAGGTGATGAATCTGATTTAGAAGCCCTCGAAACACGCGAGGAGCCGGCATACGGGGACCCACCCCAGACCCCGCCGGAAGACGAATCTGAGTTCCTCGATCCAGACCCAATCCAGGTATCGATTGTACCAACTATTGATGGTGCGGCGTTTCCGGATACGTTCGAGCCGATCGCGGAGAACATGGAGGCTGAAACCGGCCGCGATGTCGAATACGTCGTGATGAACGACAGTGCGGCGCTCATGGAAGCGATGCGGGCTGAACAGGTTCACTGGGCGTTGTTTGACGGTGGTTCGACGGTTCAGGCAGTGAATGTGTCGGGTGCCGTTCCGGCTGCCCTGGGAATTTCGGACGATGGCTTTGGATATAGATTCTACTATATCGCTCAGAAAGACAATACCTCGATTCATACAATCGATGATATGCGTGGAGAGACTGTCGCTCACGGTGGTCGCACCTCTAATTCGAGTCATCTGGCCCCGAAGGCATTCATGCCTGACCAGGGGATTGTGCCCGGTGAGGACTACGAAATCGAAAACACGGGCGGTCACGATAACGTTGTGAATGGTGTCGGCCTCGGTGATTACGAGGTCGGAGTAATGGCTTCTAGTGTATTCGATGCCATGGCTGGAGCCGACCAGATAGATCCAGACGATTTCAAGATCGTCTATGGAAGTCGACTGATGGTCGCGGGCGGAGGGTTCTCTCATCGGTATAATCTCGATCCAGAGTTAGTTGCGGACTGTAAGCGTGCATTCACCGAATACGATTATTCGGGAACGACCATTGAGGAGGAATTCCGTTTGTCATCGTTCACCGAGATCGATTATGCCACCCATATGGATACGTTCATTCGAGTTGCAGAGCAAAACGACATCGATCTCGAACTATAACCGTGAGCACACCCGAACAGCCACACTCCTGGCAGCGACCGACCGTTTTTTATAACCACACATTGAAATATGTATTCTACGTCGTTTCATTCGCTGTCGTCGTTTGGTCGTTTCTGGGGATCGCGATCACGCCGGATCGATTCATCACCGGACTGGCGCAAGGTCAATCCCTGCTCATGCAGATGGTCCCTCCAAGTTTCGAACCCCGCGAACGAAGTCTGATCATCGAGGGAACGATCGAAACATTCGGGATGGCGGTGGTTTCGACCATTCTCGGCGTGGCTGTGAGCTTCCCAATCGCATTCATGTCTGCGAAAAATATCGCACCCAAGCCCGTATACTACCTCGGGCGTACGATCGTCATGGTTTCACGGTCTCTGCATCCGATTGTTATCGCAATCATTCTGGTTACGCTGGTCGGCCTTGGACCGCTTGCCGGTATTCTCACGCTCGTCCTCACGACTGCGGGCTTTTTTTCAAAGCTGCTCGCAGAGGATATCGAGGAGATAGATGTGGGACAAATGAAGGGAGTGAAAGCAACCGGAGCGAGCAGGTATCACCTCTACTTATTTGCGATTATTCCACAGGTGTTGCCGCGTATTGTTAGTTTGAGTGTGTATCGCTGGGACCAGAACCTTCGAGCGAGTACGATTATCGGCATCGTCGGCGCGGGTGGAATCGGTATGACTCTCCAACAGGCCGTTTCGAGCTATCAGTACCAGTTTACGCTGACAATCCTGCTCGTGATCCTTGCGCTTGTATTCGCTGGTGAACTGATCAGCGGTTCGATTCGGAGGTCCTACCAGTGAGCTACCCTAAATCCGACTCGAATTGGTCAGAGCGGGTGAAGACCAGGCAGAGGAAACAAATTGCGTTTGCGCTTCTCAACGTGCTCATTTTTATTTTCTTCTGGCGCCTCCTCGGGATTCGCCTCGATTTTGTCTCAACCTTTTCGCGAGAACTCAGGGATATTACGTCCCGGATGTTCCCACCGGACCTGGCGTATGCAACCGAACTGGGAGCGCCGTTGGTCGAGACCGTTCAGATTGCAATCGCAGGGACGGTGCTCAGTATTCTCTTTTCCATCCCTGTCGCGTATATCGCCGCAGAGAACACCAGTCCGAACGCAGCAACGTACTATGCAGGACGTCTCATTGTCTCATCTGCCAGGGCGCTGAACGCACTTATTCTGGCGATTTTACTCGTGATTATTTTTGGACCGGGAGCTCTTGCAGGGATGCTGGCCATCGGTTTCAGCTCCGTTGGATTTATTGGGAAGCTGTTGGCAGAGGAAATCGAGGAGATCGATCCGAACCAGGTGAAAGCGATCCGGGCGACCGGAGCCAGTGTCCCTGCGATCTTACTCTATGGCGTTGTTCCACAGATCAAGCCGGCCTTTGCCGGCATCTCTATTTACCGATGGGATATCAACGTGCGGGGCGCAACTGTTCTTGGGATCGTCGGTGCTGGGGGCATCGGCGTTAATCTCCAAGAGCAAATCCAACTTCTCAATTGGGATGCTGTCGCAACGATTCTCATCATCATTTTGCTGGTCGTTCTGGTTAGCGAGGGCACGTCGGCGTACGTTAGACACAAAATACAGTGAGTCCCCTCGAACATAACTATATCATTTAAAATATCATAGATCATAGATTAGTCGTACCCACGGCTACGAGGAACTGTCCATGCATGCCTTGTTGCCTTGTTGCAACGGCAGTAATCAACAGTTTCAGTGATTCTCTGGCCAGTTTTCGTGAAATTGACAGGGAATTGGACGCCTTCTTGCGGTATGAGGTCGAAACGACCGAAGGCCAGACAGTGTAAGAATCTTGCCAAACAGCACGTTGACGACCCAGACGAACCCGCTGCGCCTGACGGCGACAGCGGGTATGCCGAGTGGGTTCAGATCGCAATCATCCTTCTTCGCGTCGAGATCGACAAGAGTCTCCGCGATACTGAAGCCTACCTCAACGACATGACGCCGATTCTGGACGAACTCAATCTCGAACACGCACCAGATCACACGACAATTTGTCGTTGGGAGCGGAAATTCGATATGCGCGAACTTCGAGGCCTGCTCCGCCGCAGTGCGGAGCAGGTCGGATGGACTGGTGTTGGTGCTGTTGACGCCAGCGGCTTCCAGCGTGACCAAACCAGCTACCACTACCGAAATCGTGCAAATTACTCGTTCCAGTCGATGAAAACGACGATTCTTGTAGATGTGGAAACGCTGGCGATTAGGGACGTGCACTTCACGACACAGAAGGCCTACGACGGACACATCGGCATGCAGATCTTTCGGCGCAACGCCGAAGATCTGCAGGTATTTCTTGGTGACAAAGGGTATTCGTGGGGTGAGCTCCGCGAAGAGTGTCGGGAACGATCTACGCGTCCAGTGATCAAACACAAGGAGCACAACGGGCTCAAGAAGGCTCACAACGCCCGGATCGACGACGATCTGTATCACCAGAGGTGGATGAGCGAGACAGGGTTCTCCCTGCTGAAGAAGGATGACGGCGAGAAGTTACGTTCCCGGAGCTGGCACGGCCAGTTCCGGGAACTCACGCGGAAGTGCATCATGCATAACCTCTCGCTGGCGGCGAGTTAGGGCTCGCCGCCAACGCTCTTTCTCTGGACGTATTTGCCAGAGGCATCGCCGTCGTTCAGAAATCACTCTCCAAAAACAACAGATTTTCGATATACTTCGCAACTGTAGATCGGCGCTCTGTTGTAACATCTGTGTATCGAAATTTGCAGTAACAGCAGTTCTACAGGCTCTATACAGCATATCAAAAATATTATTCGGCTACCGCCTTGCGTTCAACAGAGCAACGGAGAACGTACTCGGACGGTACGAAGAAGGTAACGTCGGGATACTAAACAATATACGTGAGGAAGCTATCAGAATCCCGCGCACCGTCCTCGAAGCTTATTCTCCAGAAGCAAAGATATTCCCATACATCACAAGTCAGACTGAGGCGGATGTTCTGGAAAAGATACTTCAACCACCATCGTTGGGTGATGAGATAGACGATGCTTGGAACACAAACATCCTGACCAAAGAGCTTCACGAGCCTTCGGACTCTCACCTCTTCGTGACCGATGAAGCAGAGGGTGACTACCCCGTCTACGGCGGAGAAAATATATATCAGTATGCGTATAACTCGGTGGTGGATGAAGATGTAGAGCCTCCACAGTTCTGGAGCAAACCCATCGGTTCCGACAAGAGCGCACAAGAGCGAATCCGCGAAAAGAAATTCAATAAGGGCTACCTCAAGCGGTCGATATACGAGGAGTTCGGCGGCGAGGAGACGAGCAAGTCCCAGGTGCAGTTCGTCAACGAATTGCTACAAGAAAAGAGAGGTTCAGACCTTTCTGAGGAGGATGTACTCTTGGATTGTACCGAGTACCGCGTGGCGTACCGGGACGTGACTAACTCCACGAACGAGCGGACCATGATTGGAACGGTGCTTCCGCCAGATTTCGTCTGTCTCCACACGCTTCAGACGTTCCAACCCTACGAAATAGAGCCAACTGGGGACGACCTAACCAACGACAGACTACACTCGGCTTACGAGCGGATATTCACCGACGAAGAGCTGTTTGTGGCGGTTGGCCTGCTCAACAGTATCCCGTTCGACTTCTTGATGCGGACCAAGATAGACACACACATTGTGAAGTACAAGCTCAAAGAGTCACAGATGCCCCGTCTCACAGAGGGCGATGAATGGTTCGACTACATTTGGAAGCGGGCCGCTCGGTTGAACTGCTACGGTGACGAGTTCGAGGAAATGCGTAACCGGCTCGGTGGTATCGACCCGGCGACGGACATGGACGAACGTCGGGAAGTTCAGGCGGAACTCGACGCCGCCGCGTTCCATGCCTACGGCCTCGACCGCGACCAGACCGAGTTCGTCCTTGATGATTTCCACCGGGTTCAGAATCCCCGTATGATGGACGAAGATTACTTCGAGATGGTCTTGAAAAAGTACGACGAGTTGACTGAATCGGCTTCCTAATCAGGGCCGACTGCGGTCAACGGTTTCGACACCAACGAGCCGTCCCTGCCAATACACGGCTTCAACCACCACCTCGTCAGCACCGTCAGTCGGTAGGCCGATGGTCGTGCTTCCACACTCGTCGCACCACACGCGCCTAATGACCCACCCATCGGAATCGTAGTGGGTCGCATAGACGACTGCTGTGTCGCCAGTCCTGATACCCTTATTACACTTCGAGCAAACGTTCCCGCTCTGAATCCCATTCAGCGCCTTCGCGGGAGACGGTCGGCTCATTGACCCTCACCTGGAAGTTCGCGCCGACCTTCGCTGTAGCAGTCGAAGCAGGGCATGTCGTGGTCGTCGCACCAGCACACGTCTTCGTCGGAATCCTCGGTACCGAACGAGGCGAGAGTGACACCACCGTCAGTCGCGGCAACCCTGGGCGTCTCTTCGACGTGTTCCCCGAGTTGGCTGTCTATCTCTTTGGTGTCCACCCACGCGGGAATCGGTCGCTCTCCCGTGGCGAAGGCGACTCGGCGGCAGTGTTTGCACTCAACTTCCCGGTACTGGTGGTCGGGACAGGTACACCTGCCTTCACGGGCGTCCACACGGTACTCTGACCCGCTCTGCGTTGTCACAGAGTACACATCGCCCCCGAGCGACAAGGTGGTCATATACTCGGTGAGCGCTCGCACGTCGCGCTGTTCAAGGTCGGTACAGTCCGCCGTGACGGAAGATTCACCTTCCGCTAACTCGAATTGGCTCATGCCTTCTTGGCACCACCAGAAGGCGACCCCTCGCGTGTCTCAAGCACGCGGGGCTTTCTACCGCGAATCAAGCCCGAGAAGCGGTCGCCCTCTATTGATTACTACGTGCTGTGGCACTATAATATTTTGGAGTTATAAGTCTATAGTTTAGAATGCGTAGCAAGAATAAACGACCGTTCACACAGCCGCACAGCGCCGTAGAAAGCCCGTCAGAAACGGCGACCGAAACCATTCGTTCCCACACCGAACGCGCTCACGACCGCTCATGGCGCTCTCTGTCGCAACAGGCACGAGAGCAACAGAAAGATAATTACGGGGTTTATTCAGGTGGTTCATGATAGCGCCAGAAGAATCCAGCCAACACTACAAACTGGATTACAGCCACAAGAAACACATCCTGGCCTACCATCAATGGCGCATCAAGCGACCACAAGAGCAAGAAGATTGTTGGTAGTGAGACTCCCATGAACTGACCAATATATTTTTTATTTACCATTTTTATCACCTTAGAATGCTGAAGTAGACGCTTCTAATTCGTATCTATCCACATCTTCAGCATCTTCAAGCACCGGAATTTCAAACCGCCATTGTTCACCGTCTGGCAAGTCTGTCGTATTAGTGAAGAAATCATCAATTCGCACGTCGTCTTCATCGTAGACTGTGGATTTCACTTCAACATACGACTGTTCCTCTCCAGTGTCATTCAATAGAATACCTCCAATCTGGACAGTGAAATCATCTTCAACCAATTCATGCTCTTCAATTACCAGGCCCTCTCCAGTTCCGGCATCAGCGTCGCCGCTGTCATCATCTCCGTCCGCATCAGAACCAGTCGTAGTTGTTTCCTCGTCTTCATCTCCGACACAACCAGCCAATGCAACTGACACAACGCTTGCCGTTCCGACTATGAACTTTCGTCTGTTCATATTTTCTGAGCAAATGCCATACATAAATAATCACCACATTTTCCTTCCGACGCTGATACCCCTATCAACACGGTCTGATTCCGTCCAAAACCCGAACTCGAAGCCACCCAATGCCCCGAGACGGCCCCGAGAGCGCGGTATGCTAAGGGTAGAATGGGGGGTATCGGCCTCATGGGACGGCGCACAGACGCTTGGGGGCGATTTTAGAGAGAGGTGTTCAGACACACGCGGGCGATACTCAAACGTCTCTGCGGGGGTATCAGGGTGGCTCACGCGGCACGCAGGAAGCGCGACGGTCGCAACTGCCGAAATCCATATGCTGAGGGTGCTATACCCCCGTAATTCATCCCGAAATGAGGGAAGGTTTGAAAGGGCTACAGCCCCTACGTTTTCATAGAAGCCCACGAGGGCGCGACGGCAAACATCGGGGATGTGCATAACAACGGTCGTGAGACTGGTGGTTTATATGGGCACCCGCCCCACCTACCGCGTATGCAGACACACATCGTTCCGGTCGGGTTCGACTACGACCGGCTGATCGCGCCGCTTGTCCGCGAGCAGATGGACGTCGACCGGGTGGTGTTGCTGGAGGGTGAGGTCGGGAGCGAGGGGAACGTGGAGTACTCGCGGCATCTGGCGGCGAAACTGGAGCAGGACTTCCAGAGCCTGCTGGGGGCCGAGACCGAGCGGTGTGTCATCCCGGACGTGTACGACTACGACGCAGCCTTCGAGCGGGCGTTCACCCTGATCAACGGGGAGCTGGACCGTAGCCCGGACAACGAGGTGTGGGTGAACGTCTCGGCGATGCCCCGGACGGTCTCGTTCGCGTTCGCGACGGCGGCTCACTCGATCATGGTCGAGCGCGAGAGCGACCGCGACCGCATCCACACCTACTACACGGCCCCGGAGAAGTACCTGGAGACGGAGCTGGCGGAGGAACTCCGGGCGGGCGTGGAACTGCTCGCCGACCTCGGGGTCGAGAACGACGCCGTCGAGGCGTGGCTCGACGACGCCCGCGGACTGCTCGCCGAGTTCGACGAGCGGGGCACGACAATCGGCGCGACCGAGATCGAGGGGAGTCACATCGTCGAGTTGCCCGTCGCGTCGTTCGCGAACGTCGACCCGTTCGAGGAACTCATCCTCTTTACGCTGGGCGAACACGGCACCTTCGAGTCGGTCTCGGAGCTGGCCCAGCAGCTCGCGCGGGACCTCGGCGAGGAGTACACCGACGCCTTCCGGTCGAAGGTCATCTACAACGTCGACCGGCTCGGCCCCGGCGGCAAGGGCTACATCGAGCAGGACGAGCACGGCAAGTCCTACCGGACGCGGCTCTCCCGCACCGGGGCGCTGTGGGTGCGTGCCCACTCCGGGCGCGATAAGCGGGCAGAGCGGGACGGGCCGGCCTGACACACATCACTGCGACTGTTTACCGGTACGACCGCCCATCGTCGGGCGGTCGATGCCGGAATGACTCGTGATAATCACCGTGAGACACCACGGGAGTCGCGCGCTCGCGCGGAACTACATCGACGGCGCGAGAAACGGGGTTATGGCCGACAGGTACGTCGGTGCGATCGACCAGGGGACGACCGGGACCCGGTTTCTGGTGTTCGACCACGACGGACGGGTCGAATGCGGATGGGAGTGATGGCCATGGCCCAGCCGTCCACCAGTGGGCCCGTCTTGTACGGTATACGACTGGCAATCGGAGCGGTGTGGCCTCCTCGTCTTTGTTGTTAACACCGGGCAGTCAGTTGATATTATCGAGCTTAAGGTAGTGTTATATGCACCCAACACTCAACACAGTCCGTACTATGTCAATGCGTGCTGTCGTCTACCAGGGCGAGCAGGATGTCGCAATCGAGGAGGTACCGGAACCGGACATCGAGCACCCAAACGACGTGATCATCGACATCACGACAACGGCAATCTGTGGCTCCGACCTGCACATGTACGAGGGTCGTACGGCCGCCGAGC
>OBKM01000564.1_pt1 | contig 18143 bp, 16 predicted proteins | sample 1519691 | NCBI WGS metagenome assembly OBKM01 (sample SAMEA37050418, study PRJEB22526) | metagenome | biome: saline pan; feature: lake; material: water | place: Egypt | collected 2015 | depth 0.5 m | reverse complement strand
ACGATCGCTGTCCGACGATGACGCGAGACGGGTTAGCCGACTTCGGGACCGCGGGGAACACGTCGAAGCGCTCGCCGTCGTCGCCGAGCGTATGGACGACCGGCGACGACCCGTCACCGACACGGTCGATTGCGAGGGAAGAGACGAGCCAGGGCAGGGATTTGAACCCCGGAAGTCTCGATTACAAGTCGAGTGCATGAACCACCCATGCTCCCCTGGCGCGGGCGACAGTACTCGGTGCTCCTTTGAGTGACTGTCGCTTTCGGCGTGGGGTCAGTCGGTCTCGTCGAGCCGCTTCCGCAGTACGACGCGATGTGACTCGTACCCGAACCCCCGATAGAACGACCGCGCCCGGTCGTTGGCAGCCATGGCCTCCAGCGTGATTTCGGTCGCACCCGACTCCCGAAGCGCACGTTCCGCGGCGGACAGCAGCGCGGACCCCACGCCCTCCCCGCGACAGGCCGGAGCGACGAAGAGGTTGTCGACGACACCACGAGTCTCGTCGCGCTCGAGGCCACCGTGGTCGAGCGAGAAGCCGACGAATCCGATCGGATCGGTGGCACCGTCGAGAGCGCCGGAGCGATCAACGTCGTCAGGAATCCTGCGGGCGACGAGCAGCTCACCAGTGACGACGCCACGGGCGACCGAGTCACGAACCGCGTTCCGGTTCCCGTCGGCGAGAAGCGTCGATCCGTACGCCCGCTGACCCGATGCTAGATCGACCCATAAATCGGTGACTGCGTCGATGTCGTCCGCGGTAGCCGGCGTGACGCGAATCTGATCGAACGACGTCACACCTGCTGGCAGTCGGGACAAACGACCTGTCCGTTCGTGGTAGAGAGACTGGGAGCGAGCGAGCCGCACACCTCACAGACGCCCTGCGTGGGCGATCCGGAGGCATCGGTCGACTCGGCGCTCATCGTGCGGTCGATCTCGCGGCCCATTTCGGCGTCGATCGCCGGATCCGGCTCCATCGATCGTTCGGGAGCCGAGCCGCCCGCCACGGCCGTCTCCCCGTCCGGTGCAGTGGCGTTGCGTGTCGCACCGGCGGCGAGCACGTCGTGATCGGTGACGACGCCGACCGCCTCGCCGTTCGCGGCGACGACCACGCGGTTTGCACCCTCCGCGACGAGTCGCTCCTCGACCGTCGAGAGCGGCGCATCCGGCGCAACCCGTGGCGGCGGCGAGTCCATCACCTCGCCGACCGTGACCCCGTCGGGATCGGCGGCGAGAACGGCTTCGAGCGCGTCACGGGAGCCGAGTCGCCCCACCGGCTCGCCGCCGCGGACGACGACGAGACAGTCAGTTTCCTCCGAAACCAGCAGCTCCGCGGCGTCCGACAGCGCGTCCGACTCGCTCACCCCCAGAAACTCCCTGTGCATCACGTCGCTGGCTGTGGTATCCGTGCGCATACCGATCGATTCGCACGGAACGGGTAAAACCTGCCCCCGTCATCGTTATAACGTCCCACAACGTAGAATTGGGGTTGCAGGTTGGCGACGAAAGGGGAGGGTTCAAACCGCCACCCGTCCGAACGTCGGGCATGACCATACCCTCGTTCGTGATCGGGATCGCCGGGGGGACGGGAGCGGGGAAAACGACCGTGGCCCGTCTCGTCACCCGCAACGTCGACGATGACGTGACTCGGATCCCGCTCGACAACTACTACGAGGATCTCTCGCATCTCGACGTCGAGGAGCGAGAGGCGGTAAACTACGACCACCCGGACGCGTTCGAGTGGGAGCTCCTTCGCGAGCATCTCGAATCACTGTTGGAGGGCCAGTCGATCCGGATGCCCCAGTACGACTTCGAGGTGCACAACCGGCGCGACGAGCGAGTCGTCGTCGAGCCGACGGACGTGATCGTGGTTGAAGGTATCCTCGCGCTGTACGACGAGGAGATAAACGCGATGATGGATCTCCGGCTGTACGTGGAAACGGACGCGGACGTGCGGATCCTTCGGCGAATCCAGCGCGATGTCGTCGATCGCGGGCGGGATCTCGAGGGAGTCATCGAGCAGTATCTCTCGACGGTGAAGCCGATGCACGAGCAGTTCATCGAGCCGACGAAGAAACACGCGGATCTCATCATTCCGGAGGGTGCAAACAGCGTCGCGGTGAACCTCCTCGAACAGAAGGTGCAGGCCGAGGTCGATGGGGAGGCGGTCAGAAGCTGGGAGCGCGGCAGCCTCGAACGGGAGCTCGCAGAGCAGCGACCCCCGGATCTCGGCGAGTGAGCGTCAGTCCACCCGGTCGGCGAACCCGAATCGCGGTTTGACGTCGTCGACGACGACGGTCACCGTCTCGCCGACGTCGGTCCCAGGGACGAAAAGCGAGTACCCTTCGACGTACGCGATCCCGTCGCCCTCCTCGCCAAGCTTCTCGATCTCGACCTCGACGCGGTCGCCCTCCTCGACGGGGGCGGTGATCCGACCCTTCGCGACGAGATACACCTCCGAGGAGGCGTCCCGGGAGGCCGGCGGCGACATCGTCCGCACGTACTCGAACTCCTCGCCGACCTCCTCGCGAAACGCGTCGAGGTCCCGGCCCTGAAACACCTTCACCACGAAGTCGCCGCCGGGGGCAAGCAGCTCCTCGGCGACGGCGAACGCCTGCCGAGCGAGGTGGACCGACCGGGCGTGGTCCAGCGAGTACTCGCCGGTCATGTTCGGCGCCATGTCGGAGACGACGACGTCCGCGCCCCGTTCGCCGACCGCCTCCCGAAGGTAGTGTTGTGTTCGCTCCTCGGTCATATCTCCCCGGATCGTCTCGACATCGTGGTCGTCGAACTCGTCGATGCGCTGGAGGTCGACGCCGACGACGGTCCCGGTTTCCCCCACGGCTTCGGCGGCGACCTGTAACCAGCCCCCCGGCGCGGCACCGAGATCGACGACGGTGTCGCCACGCTCAAACAGCTCCGCGTCCTCGTCGATCTGTTTCAGCTTGTAGGAGGCGCGGCTCCGGTAGCCCTGTTGTTTCGCGCGGTTGTAGTAGTCGTCTCGTCGCGTCATGGATGGCTCACCGGACTCCGTGGGTTCCGCGTCGGACCGGTCGGTGAATCCGCGTTCATACGACGGCTGACGCTCCCGACTCGGAAAGGCACATCGGATATCGTCCGTCGCCGACGCTCATGACTCGGAACGGCGATCCACCGACCCGGACGAAGCCGGGCGGGCGGAAGGTGGCCCGTCACATGACAAGAGTACGCGGCCGGTTGGTACGTCGGTCCAGAGGCGACTTCGCGCTTGGGCACGCCGGAGACGTGGAAACACGCCGGCCGCGATGGGTCGCTGACAGTGTATCGATCGAGGTCAACGGGAGTGTGGGGAGGACCCGTCGACATCGCCGTCGACGCCCGGTACGGGCTCCGACCGGGCAGACACCACCGGGAGAGTCGATCCCCGCCGTCGCGGCACGCGAGTGGTGCTGTCGACAACGGATCGAGGCTCGAGCTCGTATTTAGCTCTTATCCTTATATACGAATAATTATCCCCCGATCCTTACGCGTCTACGCAACTAACCTGTTAATTACCTTTACAACATCGCATATATAACCCGTATCAACGATCGATCATCGTGGGTCGACAGCGTCCGCACCGCGACGGTCGAGCAGTTTCGACCACCTCCCGTTCGTGCGATTCGTCCGCACGGGAACCGCCGCCATCGCGCTCCCGTTCCGGAACCCTTATTTTCTTCTTGCGGGTACGTGTGGGTGAGCGCCGGAGTAGCTCAGCTGGCAGAGCGATTCCTTCGTAAGGAATAGGTCGAGGGTTCAAATCCCTCCTCCGGCTTCGACGTTTTCCTACGGATTCGCGTGCGTTTTCATCACGAATTCGCGTGCGTTTTCATCACGAATTCACCGGAGGATCTTTTCGCGACCCGGATCGAACAGCGGCTCGTCACGCACCGTCGCGTCGTACGTCTCTCCCTCACATCGTACCTGTACCGCGGTGCCGGCCTCGGCGTACTCGTCGGGCACGTACGTGTACGCGATCGACTCGCCGACCGAATAGCCGAAGTCGGCGGCCTGCACGTAGCCGATCGCGTCTCCGTTCTGCATGACGGGGCGACCACTCAGCAGGATGTCCGTCGAGTCGTCGAGAGTGATCGGCGTGATCCGGTTGTCGATCCCCTCCTCGCGGGCGGTGTCGATGGCATCGCGGCCGACGAACTCCGTGTCCATATCGACCGCGAACGGAACTCCCGCCTCGTACGGGTTCGCGTCGGTGTCGATGTCGGTCCCCCACAGTCGGAACCCCTTCTCCAGCCGCATCGACTCGAGAGCGCCGCCACCCATCGGTCGGACGTCTAGATCCTGACCGGCCTCCCACAGCGTCTCCCAGAGCCGTTGGCCGTACTCGACGGGAGCCCACAGCTCCCACCCGAGCTCGCCGACGTACGACACCCGGAGCGCGAGCACGGGCACTTCTCCGACGTACAGTCGCTTCGCGGTGAAGTACGGAAAGCCGTCGTTGCTGACGTCGGCGTCCGTACACCGCTGGAGCAGAAGCCGAGCGTTTGGCCCCCACAACCCGATCGTCGCTCGGGCACCCTCCTCGACGTGGACGGAGACGGTTTCTGGGGCGTGGTCCGCGAGCCAGCCGCCGTGGATCCCCGGGGAGTTGCCGCCGCCCGTGGTCACCACGTACTCCTCCTCGTCGAGGCGCACGACGGTGACGTCGGCAAGGATCCCACCGCCCTCGTTGAGCAGCAGCGAGTACCGCACCTGTCCCACGTCGGCGTCGACATCGTTGCTACACACCGACTGGAGGAACTCGGTGCTGCCCTCGCCTTTGACGACGATCGAGCTGAACGAGGTCATGTCGAACATCGACACCTTCTCGCGGGTGTGGAGATGTTCGGCCGCCTCGATCGGCGAGCGGTTGATCCCCTGCCAGCCGTCCTGTTCGGGGATCCGATCCTCGTACCTGTCGACCAGGTCGGCGTTGTGCTCGTACCACTGCGGGGACTCCCAGCCGCCGCTCTGGTAGAACTCCGCGCCGAGGGACTGCTGCTGGTGGTAGAACGGACTGGTCCGCAGCCCGCGGTGGTCGTCGGGCTGCCAACGTGGCTCGACGATGCTGTACACCTGCTCGTACCGCTTCGCGCCACGGTCGACGAAGTACTCCGTCTCGCCGGCGTGCGGCTCGAACCGGCGAACGTGGATCCCGCCCGTGTCGACCGGGCCGGAAGGGAGCCGTGGAACGCCGTTCTCCATCCACTCGGCGAGGATCCGGCCGTAGCCGCCGGAGTGGGTCCACCAGATCGCGAGCCCGGTCCAGAGCCCGTCGACCTGGGTGGTCTCGCCGACCGCGGGCATCCCGTCGGGTGTGAACACGAAGATCCCGTTCTCGGTCGCCTCGTACTCGAGGTCGGTCGTCGTCGGCAACAGCTCGTCGAACGCCTGCTTGGCCGACTTCTCGCGGTTGCGGTGGGTCGGCTCCTCCCAGTGTTCGCGTGTGAATCCGCGGACGGACGCCTGCCGCTCCGGGGTGTTTGTCCCCATCGCATCGGGGTCGACCGAGAGAGGTTCGTGGTTGTACGAGCCGAGGCCGAGCCGGTCACCGTGGGTCCGGAAGTACAGCGAGTTGTCCTGGTCGCGCCCCACCGGTCGATGCGGTCCCTCGCTCATGAACTCCGCGATGGAGCGGTCGCCGGGCACGTCGAGTCCGGTGGTGTTGTCGCCAACGGAGCTGCCCGCGTCCGCGAGCGCCTCGAGAGGCTCGGTGACGACGTACTGGTGTTCGACCGGCGCGATCGGCAAGTCAAGATCCGCCAGCCGTCCGGTCTGGTACCCCCAGTTGTTCGTCGCGATCACGCAGCGGTCGCAGTCGATACGCCCGCGGTCGGTGACGACGGCGTTGACCTCGCCGCCGGCGACGTCGAGGTCGGTAACCTCGGTGTCTCCGTAGAAATCCGCGCTGGACTGTTCGACGTACCACTGGAGCGCGGCGATCCCATCGACGCGTCCGTCGGTCGGAGAGTAGTAGCCGCCGAGGATCTCCGACGTGTCGACGAGCGGGAGGTGCTCGGCGACCTCCTCGGGGTCAAGCAGCTGCGGTTCCGGCAGGCCGTACGAGGTCGCCCACTCGACGCGTCGTCGGAGAAACTCCATGCGCTCCTCGCTACGTGCGAGCTCGATCCCCCCGACCTCGTCGTACACGTCGGCGTCCGACAGCAGTCGGCTGGTGTAGTGGGCCGTCTTCGTCTGGATCTTCGATGGCGACGTCTGGAAGATGATGCCGGGCGCGTGGACCGAGGAGCCGCCAGTGACCGGCAGCGGGCCCTGGTCGACGACGACGACGTCCTCCGCGCCAAGCTCCGAAAGGTGATACGCGACGCTACAGCCGACCGCGCCGGCACCGATGATGACCGTCTCCGCCCGAGATGGAAGCGTGTCCGTGCTCATGTAGGTCGTTTCCGACTGATGGGGTCGTGGGCATAAACACACCGGTGGGCAGTGTAACCAGCACCGGCAGCATGGCGGAAAACGGCGGGTATAGCTCCTTCAGAGCCGGAATTCTGACCAACGGCGAACCGGTCGTGTCCTGCGTTCGACGAACCACATCGGTGCCGTAATCTGACAGGACGAGTTCCGAGCTTGCGAACGGCCGGGTTCGCTACTGCTCGGCCCGCACGGTCAACACCGGGCAGTCCGCGGTCCGAACCACCTTCTCCGTAACGCTACCGAGAAGGTACCGGTCGACGCCGCGTCGTCCGTGGGTTCCCATCACGATCAGGTCGACTCCCTGTTCCTCGGCGTACTGCAGGATGTTTCGATACGGTGACCCACCGGTGACCGACCCACGGACCGACTCGACGCCGGCTTCGGTCGCCCGTTCGCGGGCGTTCTCGAGCGCCGCTTCACCTTCCGCTCTGAGATCGTCGAGGATGTCGGCCGGCCCGGCCTCCAGCGCCGGATACGTCTCCTCGACGACGTACAGCACGTGAAGCGTTGCGTCGTACGTCAACGCGTGGTCGATGGCGTGTTCGAGTGCCGCGCTTGCACCCTCACTCCCGTCCGTCGGGAACAGTACGTCGTGGTACATGTACGATAGTTCGACCGGCGGGTATGTGAACCTCTCGTCGGCAAAGCCGATCGCTGGTCCCGTCCGTATTCGACGAATCGAAGCAGTGGGGGCGGATCGGTGTGACGGTTTAGCTCTCGCGTCGGGCAAACGCGAGATTTCCGGAGACGTTCTTGATGTACGCGCGGACGGTTTCACCCTCCTGTGCGCCGGGGACGAAGACGGTGTACTCGCCGCGCTCGGCGACGCCGTCGCCCTTGCGACCGGTGCCGACGATCTCGAGTTCGTACGTCTTGCCGGACTCGATCGCCTCCTCCTGCCGCTGTGTGGTGGAGGTGGACTGCTTGGCGACCGGACGGAACGCACCACACGCCTCACAGCGTAGCATCGGCGTGCGGTTCTCCGTCTCCAGGCGCGTGTCCGGCAAGCCACACTCCGAGCAGGTGACGAACGATTCGATGTACGAATCGATCGCCGCCTGAAAGTCGCGCTCGCGGAAGTTCCCGTTGTAGCGGGCGCGGCCGTCCTCGTACTGGCCCGCCGTCCCGAGCTCCTGTTGGATCTTCGAGTGTACGTGCTCGGGGTCACGGGAGAGTGCGTCGGCGATCGCCGACAGGTTCGTCAGGCGCGTGAACGCGCCGTCCTTCTGTGCCTCCGGGTCCGGGACCGACAGCCGCTCGTCGGAGCCGCCGAGGTCCGGGACCTCGTCCATCGCGCGGTCGAGGCTCGATTCGTAGTCCATATCGAGCGGAACGAGTGGCCGACGGAAATCGCTTCCGGGTTCCGTACGCGGTCGATAACCAGTTCATCGAGTCCCGCGACTCCGCTCGACACGCCGCGAAGAACTTCACTCGGTTGGAGTCGGGACGGGCGGCGATCCGGGGAGCCGATCGCGGTCGTGCGGTGCCTCCCAGTCGAGGTCGGGGCCGCGCGCGATGATGCCGGACGGCGTCACGTCCGGGTGCGTGGTGTAGTAGTGCTCCTTTATGTGATCCATGTTCACTGTCTCCGTGACGCCCGGTGTCGTGTAGAGATCACGGAGATACGGCCAGAGGTGCTCGTACTGGTGGACGAACGTGGCGTTGCACATGAAGTGGGTGTGGTACACGTGATCGAATCTGACGAGCGTCGTGAACATGCAGATGTCAGCCTCCGTGAGCCGGTCGCCGACGAGGTAGCGTCGGTCGGAGAGATGGTCGTTCCATCTGCCGAGCGCCTCGAACAGGTCGTCGATCGCCTCGTCGTACGCGGACTGTGAACGTGCGAATCCGGCTCTGTACACCCCGTTGTTGATCGGCTCGTAGATCGCCGTGATCACCTCGTCGACCGTCTCGCGTACTTCGGGATCGTCGGGCAGCAGCGAAGCGCCGTTACCGAGGTCCGCGAACGCGGTCGACAGCATCCGGAGGATCTCCCGCGACTCGTTGTTCACGATCGTCTCCTCCTCGGTGTCCCAGAGCACCGGCACGGTCACTCGGCAGGTCGCATCCGGGTCCGCAGCGACGTACAGCTCCCGGAGGTAGTCGCTGTCGTTCACCCGATCCGGCGTGCAGCCGTCCTTTTCGGGCGTGAACTGCCAGCCGTCCTCACCGCGCCACGGATCGACGACCGAAACGCCGATCGCCTCCTCCAGTCCGAGCAGCGACCGCGCGAGCAACGTGCGGTGTGCCCACGGGCAGGCGTACGAGACGTACAGGTGGTAGCGTCCGGCCTCCGGCTGGAAGCGATCGTCGGGCTCGGCATCGACGTGGTCCGGAACGTCGCTGCCGGCGACCCAGCGTCTGAACGTCGTCTCGCCGCGCTGAAACGCGCCCTCCCCGTCAGTGGATTCGTACGCGTCCGTTCGCCATTCGCCGTCGACGAGCTGGTTCATACCGATCGAACGGGCTCGACGTCCATAGTCTGGGTGGGGACACGCGCGTCACCGGGTCACCGGGGATCACACGTCTCTCGACCGGCTGGCCGGGAGAGACACCGAGTAGTTGCGTGAGCAGTCGAGTGAGTAGCGAGATTGGAGCCGCCGGGTGGTCGAGCGAGCAGCGAGGTCGGAGCGGCTCCTCCGCATCCCGAGGTTTTTCAGCACGTCCGTCGGAGCATCGGTATGGCTGATATAAACGGGCGGCAGGCAGCCGGAGGTGGACGGGAGGCCGGTCCGAAGGTCGCCGTCGTCGGAGGCGGTGCGGTCGGCGTCACCATCGCAGCCGATCTCGCGGCCCGCGGCACGGCGGTGACGCTGTTCGATCGCGGGGAGTTGGGCTCCGGAAGCACCGGTCGTGCGGCGGGGGTACTGTACGACGCGTACGCTGAGGACGTCGATGCCGCGTTGGCCGCCCGATCAATGGAGCGGTTCCGGGCGCTGTCCGACTCGCTGCCCGGATTCGAGTTTACCCCGTGCCCGTATGTGATCGCGGTCCGAGCGGACGACGAGGACGCAGAGGCAGTACCGGCGATGGTCGACCGGATGCGCGAGCACGGCAGCAGCGTTTCCGTCGTCGACCCGACGACGCTCGGCGGGCGGTTCCCGCTCCACACGGACGACCTCGCGGTCGCTGCGGTCGCGGAGGGTGCCGGCTGGACCGACCCCGGAAGCTACGTCGCCGCGATGAGCGACCGAGCCCGTCGCGAGGGCGTCACCGTCGAGACCGACGCCGCGGTCACCCTCGATCCGGAGGCGGCCGCGACGGTTCGTGTTGGGGGGTCCGTTCGCGAGTTCGACGCGGCCGTCGTCGCCACGGGCGCACACACCGAGCGCCTGCTCGCGACGGCCGGCGTCGACGTGCCCGTGAAGCCGTACCGGGTGCAGGCGCTCGTCAGCCGCCGCCCGTACGCGGGGCCGATGGCCTACGACGCGACCGCGGGCGTGTATTTCCGTCCGCATTCCGCTGGACTGCTCGCCGGCGATGGTACCGAGCCGGTCGAAGCGGATCCCGACGACTACGACCGGAGCGCCGACGACTGGTTCCTCGAGTCAGTGAGCGAGACGCTTCGCCAGCGGGCGGGTCACGATCCGACGATCGAGCGTGCGTGGGCCGGACTCTGCACGGCCACGCCCGACGGGGATCCGCTCGTCGGGCGGGTCGCACCGGGGTTGTTCGTCGCCGCCGGCTGGCAGGGACACGGGTTCATGCGCGCGCCGGCGATCGGGGAACTGGTCGCGGAGGGCGTCCTCGCGTCGCTGGACGAGGTCGATGCGACCCCTCCGACGTCGCCTTGGATCGACGCGTTCGATCCGACGCGGTTCGACGGCAACGAGACGTTCGAGATCGTCGAGGGGATGACCGTTCGGGAACGCGGGTGAGACGCCAACGACACGCCGACCGTCCGGATGCCATGTAAAAAGTTAACAGACGGCGTGAGAGAGCCCTCCTATGGAACCGAAGCGGGCGGTCGTGCTCATCGGGGTCGGAGCCGTCCTGTTCGCGCTCGTGTTGTCCGCGAACGCGGTCGTGGCGCTCGACCGAACGGCGTTCGACGCCGACCACGCGAAAGAGAGCGCACACGACGCCGAGCTGTACGGGTCGTTCGCCGAGGAGTTCCGCTCGGAGATCGCGGCTGGACCCAACGGGGACGTCGACGACACGCCGCTCGACCGCTCCGAGTCGGAGCTTCTCGGTGCCGCGGTCACCGACGAGTACGTCAGATCGCAACTGGAGCGGAACATCGATGGCGTGTACGACTTCCTCAACGGACGAACCGACGAGCTCCGGATCGCGTTCGACACCGAACCGGTGAAGGAGCGAGTGCTCGCCGAGGTGGAAGCCGACGCCGAGGAGCTGGATCTCGCCGCGGTCGAGATGCCGTTCGGCGAGGAGATCGAGGCGATGGCCGCGGACCCCGACACGTTCGACGAACGACGCGCGACGTTCAGAGAGGAGCAGAAAGCGCGGATACAGGCGGAGACCGAGCGGGACCTGAGCGACGAGGAGCTCGCTGCGCGTCTCGATGCGTCGATGGACGAGATCCGCGCGGAGATGCTTGCGGAGATGGACGCCGAACTCGAGGGACAGTTCGACGGCCCGGAGGCCCCGCTCGAAGCTCCCGTCCGTGAGCTACAGACCGCCCGGATCGACGCGCTGACCGGCGAAGTCACTCACGCCGAGTACGCAAGCCGGGTCGACGAGGCAGAAGAGGAACTCGCGGAGGCGTTCGTCGCGACGTTTGAAGCCGAGCTTGAGGAGAACCTTCCCGAGACCGTCGACAGTACCGAGGAGCTCGGCGAGGAGGAGATGGAGATGCTCGAAACCGCACGTGTGGCCGTCTCGCTTTCCGGCCCGGTCGCGGTCGGCCTCACCGTGCTGGCCATCGCTGTCGCCGGACTGCTCGGCTGGGTTGCGCCCCGATCGACGGCGGCGACCGCGACGGGAGCGTCCACGGCCGCCGCCGGCGCGGTCGGAATCGTCGTCTCGATGGTCGCGATCAACCGGATCCGGTCGTTGCTACAGGGATCGGGTGAAGCGCCGGCCGTCGAGGAGTTCCTCCTGACGTTCGTGACCGGCGTGTTCGACGCGGTGCTGTGGCAGTCCGCTGTGCTGCTTTTCCTCGGCGGGACGCTCGTCGCCGTCGGCGTAGCCATTCGGTACGACTATCTCTAGCCGAGATCCGCGTAGTCGAACACTTGGACCGTCGATCATTCAGGCCTGTCTTGATCGTCGTCCTCGCTCTCCTCGACGACCGACACCTCCTGTGCCCGCTCGTCTTTCGGGATCTCCACCTCGAGTGTCCCGTTACGCGTGAGCGTCGCGTTCGCGCCGTGTGGCGTGATGTCGGCGTCCCGGGGGAGATCGGCGCTCCCGGAGAGCGTGAGCCCCCGACCGGGGAACATCATCTCGTACCCGTCGTAGAACTCGCGGAACCGTTCGAGGCGGACCTCGACGGTGTGATCGAGGAACTTCACCTGAACGTCCTCACCGCGGACGCCGGGGGCGTCGAAAACGACGAGATACGCATCGTCGCTCTCGAGGAGGTCCACCGAGAGCGGGCGACGCTCCTGCATGCGGCTCCAGCCACGACCCACTCGCTCGAGCGCCTTGCGGAACGCCGAGCGGCCGGCATCGACGAATCGCGTCACGACGTTACACCTCGATCTCGGCAAGACGACTCCCGCCACAGTACGGACACGCGAGATCAGTGACGCCGTGGTCGTCGGGAACGTCGTACGTGTAGTGGTTCTCGAACATATCGAGCTCGCAGTCGTCGCTCTCGCATTTGACCTCCATCGTCGCGGGCATATGTGAACACGTTGGGTCGGCGACGGCTTAAACGACGTGGGGTGGCGACGGCTTAAACGACGTGGGGTGGCGACGGCTTAAACGACGTGGGGTGGTCGACCGGAGCGTCACACCGGTCGAGTCGATCAGGGGACCTCCTCGGCGGCCTCGTCGTCTCGCGGCTCAGCGGGCGGCTGTCGCTCCGGCTCCGCATCATCCTCGTCGCTGTCTGGCGGCTGTATCGCCGCGTTCCGGTCGTTCGTCACGAGGAAGTCGGCGAGATTGCCGATCAGCACGTCGTTGTCGGCGCGCTGTGCGTTCTCCGGTGCGAGGAAGTCGCTATCGCCGACCGCGACGACCCCATCGTTCCGGACGAGAAGCGGGTCGTTCGTGGGCGCGCGAGTGGTCGAGAGCTCCGCACCGTCGGTCGGTCGCAGCTCGTCGGAGCCGCCAGCGGCCGTTCCCACCGGCGTCGCCGTCGCGAACACCGCGCGGTCGACGCCCGCGGTAAGTTCGGAGTCGCCGGTCGGCTCAGCGTACACGCGCTGATAGTTCAGATCGTTGTCCGCCATGTTGTACACGTATCCCGGCTCGGTGGTGATGCCGAGCCGTGCATCCAGCGCAGCCGGACCGGGCTCCTCGAACTCATCGTCGGGGTCGGTCGCAAGCAGCACGTGACCGTCACCCTCGACGAACGTCTCGATATCGTCGATCTCCTCCTCACTGTAATCGGTCCGGAACGTCACGAACGCGTCCGCGTCGGCCAGATCGGCACCGAGCGCCGTGGTGTCTTCGCCGCCCACTCCGCCCGTGTGGACCTCGATATCGTGGCCGTTCTCTATCAGAACGTTCACCATCGGCCGCACGTCGCGGTCGGTGACGTCCGGGCCGGTGGCTCCGAGCAGTAGTAGCGGATCGGCGGGGCCGATGCCCGTATCATCGACTCCCGGGTCGATGACGATCGTCTGTGACGGCTCGGCGCTCGACATCGTCACGTCCGCCTCACCGGGGTCGCGGTCGTGTATCAGCGCCTCGTCGTGGTAGTGGTCGACGTCGATCTCCGGCGGCGCATCCGCGCCGTCACCGGTCACGAAACCGGCGACTGCCGCCCCCGCGAGGATCACGCCGAGGGTGGCGACGAACGCGACCGCGAGTGTTCGTAGCTGGCTCATGGGCTCACACCTCCGCTGATCGCGGGGTTGGTGTCCGTCGTCTCATCGGTCGTGTCGTCGGTTCCAGCATCGGTCGTGTCGTCCGTCCCGTCAGCGGTCCGGCCGTCCGTCGGCGTGCTCGCGCCGACGTCGGCGGCGGCGAACCGCTCGACCGTGTCGATGTGTGGGACCGCGTCCTCGTGGACGTAGGCGAGCCCCAGCGGCTCCACCTCACCGTAGCCCGGTTCGTTGTCGTACACGGCGACGATCTGCTCGTCGGTGCGGATCAGGATCGGGAACCCGACGTCCGATCCGGTTTCGCGAGTGTCGACCTGATACGTTCGCAGTCCCGCTCTGTCGGCCGCATCGTGGACCGCTTCGTCGAGCGAGCCGATCTCGTCGGCGAAGCCGTTGTGGACCGCTTCGGTACCGAGGTAGATGTCGGCGTGTGCGACCTCCTCGCGGGGCATCTCGAACTCATCGCCGCGCTCCTCCATCATCGTCTCGACGAACGTGTCGGCGAGCGTCTGCGTCTGGGCCCACTGCTCGATCTCGTTGCTGCCGACTTTGTCGGGACCGCTCGGACCCTCGGTCGGTGGGGAGGGCTGGGGCGCGATCGCGTTCAACCCGATGCTTCCGACCTGCGATGTGGGGAGCACGTAGATCTCGTCGGCCGGGGCCATCGCGTAGTAGCCACCGGACGCGCTCATATCCTGCACGCTGGCTATCACCGGCATCTCCTCGCTCGTCCGTTTCACTGCGGTGTACATTCGCTCGGAGGCGGCGGGTGCGCCACCGCTCGTATCGATTTTCAGTACCACCGCTTCGACCGATTCGTTGTTCCGTACCTCCGTGAGTTCCGCCTCGACGTCGTCAGCGAGGGCCGCATTGACGGGTCCCTCGAGTTCGACGACGGCGACCGTGTCGCTCGGCTCGCTGGTCGCCCCGTAGACGGCAGGAGCGAACACCGCGCCGAGAGCCGCGGCCGCCACGACGACGACGGCGATCTGCTGTCGCGTCGTGAGGACGTCGGAGAGGTTGTCAACTGGCATTCCAACTCACGGTATGGCCTCCATCACTTAGTTGGCTACGCAGACTAAACGAGCCGTTTTACAAACTCCTCTGACGGCGCGTCGGTTTCCTCCCGGATGGTCCACCGTTCGTGACGGGCTTTTCACCAGTCAGCGGCTCTCGCGAACTCCGACCCCCGTTGTTGGCCGGAACGGGCCGACTCCGGAGCAAAATACATTATCCCGGTCACCGATACTCGCGACGAGGCGACCATGCGCGAGGAGAGTCCGCGTGACGAGGTCGGGGACCCCCGTTCGGACGCTCTCGACGGCCCGAACGCCGACGGGTCCGATCACCCGGACGCCGAGGTGTCCGGCGAGCCACCGGAACCCGCGGCGGTTTGGCGACGAAGCGACGGCGACACCGATCCGCCGCTGTATCGGTTCTGTGCGTGTGACCTTTCGTGGCGAGACGACGACGCGGACGGACCGGAGCCGCGGGACGACGATCCACCGGTCCGATACTGTTCGGGAGTCGTCAGGTGGCTTCTCAAGCGGACGCCGCTCATGGTTGCACTCCTGCTCGTCATCCATCTCTCGTTCGCGCAGCTGCTTCCGGACCACACGAACCCGCTCGACGCCCTCGCGCTCGGCGTCAGCGGCTGGGTGCTTCTCGGCGGTATCGCGTGGGCCGTCATCCTCGCCGGACTGCTGTACGCCGTCGGCGTCGGGCCGAGTCGGGAGTCGTACGACGCGTATCTCACGCTCTCGCTGCTCATCGTGTTGGGCGTCGGTACGGCCACCGCGGTCCTGCTCTCTGCGGGCGCGGAGACGGCGGTGTTCACTGATCCGCCCGTCGAGGAGTGGCCACCCGCGGACACCGAACACCATTATCTCGAGGGGTTCGGGTTCCTCCTGTTGCTCCTGCTCGGCGGATCGCTCGTGTACGACGGTATGCTCCGCACGGAGTCGATGTTCACGAATCTCGACCGGAAGCGAGGAGTGGTGGTGGAAGAGACGTCCGGAGCGTACGCGACGTTCCGAAGCCGGCTGGCGGAAGCGCTCGCACACGACGCGCGGAAAGCCGTGAACGACCGATTCGGGATCGAACGACGGCTCGGACGCGATCCGGACCCCACCACAGACGGATACCGACCCGTGTATACGAGCTACCTGTTCGCCGTCGTGTTTCTCCTCCCGTTCTTCTTGAGCCGTCTCGGCGTCGAGACGACAGTCGAGCCGGAGGCACTGGTGTCGCTCGCGACCACCGAGCCCATCATCCTGTTAAACGTCGTACCCACGTACGTCGCCAACTTCCTCATCGTCGTCGTGTTCTTCCAGTTTCTCGTGCTGATCACCTTTTTCAACAGGCTGTTGACGAACCACGGGCCACCGGCCGCTGTCGACGACGGTAACGGGGGAGACGCGACGAACCGATCGAACGAAGCGAATACGGCCGAGCGGGCGGCCGAGGACGCCGATGGGGAGGACGATCAGCCCGCCTTCTCCCTCCGATACGATCCCGACCACGTCGATGGGTACGGGGGGTTCAAGGATATCGGCCGGTTCGCGACGCGAGTGAACATGCTGTTGGTGCTCGGAGGGTTTTACTGTGCCTACCGGATCTACGTCTGGGGACTTCCCACGCGGCCGCCGGTCGCGGAGACGTCGTCGTTTCTCGTCTGGAGCGTCCTGTTTCTCGGCCCGCTCCTCGTCTACGCTATAGCGGTGCTCGTGTGGCTGTACTTCTCGTTCTGGCAGATCCATCGAGCGATGCGCCGAGGAAAACAGCGGTACTTCGAGCGTCACGTGGACGGTGAAAGTCGCCTCTCGGAACACCGCGAGGCACCGACGTGGCCCGTCGACGGACGACTGTTCGTGAGTCTCCTGTCGCTCGACGCGCTGCCGCTTTTGAGCCTCCTCCCGCTTATCTAGCCGAGGTGAACGTCTCCGTGCGTCCGGCCCGGGTTGGTTCGTCGTGACCGGATCGGAGCCAACCCGACGCGCTCAAGGTGACCGTTCTCGTAGCCGGGAGTAGTGACTGACGGACTCCTCGCGACGCTTTTCGGTGACCCGTTCGCCGTCATGAACACGATCGGGCTGGTCGCGTTCGCGCTCGTCGGGTCGGCGAAGGCGATCCGCGAGGAGTTCGACCTGTTCGGGATCGCGGTCGTGGGGCTGGCGATGGCGTTCGCGGGAGGTGTGACGCGGGACCTCCTCGTGAACCGCGTGCCGCTCGTGCTACGGTCGCCGATCGAGATCGCCTTAGGACTGTTGGGAGTCGGTCTGGCGATCGGGCTGACCGTCGTGTTGGTCTCGCCCGACGACCACCCGGTGACGGTCGTCGCGGACGCGATCGGGCTCGCCGCGTTCGCCACCACGGGAGCGATCGTCTCGACCGAGGTCGGCGTGTCGGCCGTGGGCGTCGTCGCCATCGCGACGATAAACGCGGTCGGCGGCGGCGCGTTCGCCGACATCCTGCTGGACCGGTCCCCGTTCATCCTCTTCGACGACTTCTACGCGACGCCGGCGGTGTTGGGCGGCTGTGCGTACTGGCTCGTCGGCGCAGGCCTCGGCGCTGGAGGTGTCGTCGGTGGAGGTGAGAGTCTCGGCGTGGCCGGGATCGCCGCTGCGGCGTGTGCAGCCGTGACCGTCACGACTCGACTCGTCGCGGTCGCGTACGGCTGGTCGCTCCCGTCAGTGCAGACGCTGCGACGAGCGGCGAAGCGCCGACGAGGCGAATGAGTCCGGTCCGAGCTGGTCGATCCCGTTGGCCTATAAGGACGGAGTCGAGAGTCCTGTGAGTACCATGCGTCGGCGTCGTCGCACGTCGGTGTCGCACGTCGGCGTCGCACGACGGCGTCTCGGGCCGGGTGATCTCACGGGAACGGGTGATACTCGTGGTCGAGCCGCGGCTCGAATCCCATCGACTTCGGCACCGTGGTCGCGCGCTCACCGAAGAACGGCTCCCCCGTGAACAGGGGTTGTGCGCCCGGCACGAGCACGCGCACCGCCTCGAAGCCGAGCGTCTCCAGATCGCGAGTCGTCGTCCGGACGACGTACGCGTCGAGTCCGACCGCCAGCACTCGGTCGACGACCTCGTCCAACTCCGCCGCACCGGCGAGCTCCGGCTCGCCGATCCCATCACACGACACCGTCGCGTCGGGGTCGAAGAACGCCCGCGTCGCCTCCGGAAATCCGGCGTGATCTCCGATCGCCGCGCTCTGTTCGGCGGCCGCATCCCGCCCCATCGACCGAAGCTCCGTCCAGTTCTGCAGCGCCTCCGCGAGCGCGTTTCGCGCAGCCGCCACCGGGTCCAGGTTCGCGCCGGAGCCCGCTGCGAATCGGGGCCACTTCTCGTCCCGATGAACCCCGACCGCCACGACTGGGACGTCGATGTCGGTCGTCACGAGCAGCGTCGACACCGACAGCGACTCCGCACGGGCTCGCTTGCGAAGCTCATCGAACGTCTCGTCGTCGACATCGAGCTCCAGCGGCTCCGTCGTCGAGTACCACGTCGTCATCGTCGCGTCGCGTTCGATCGTCTCGTACAGCCCCGACAGCGCCGCTTCGGGTCCGGAGTTGCCGAGCCCGAGCCCGGTCGTGATCGCCGGTCGATACCGCTTTTCCGGCGGCGGGAAGTGGACGAACTCCGCCGGCAGCGACGCGACATCGCCGGCTGCGGCCCCTTCGCCGGGCGCGTCGGATCCGGGCGTTTCGTCCGCCGTGCCGGGCGTTTCGTCCGCCG
>OBKM01000563.1_pt1 | contig 18163 bp, 11 predicted proteins | sample 1519691 | NCBI WGS metagenome assembly OBKM01 (sample SAMEA37050418, study PRJEB22526) | metagenome | biome: saline pan; feature: lake; material: water | place: Egypt | collected 2015 | depth 0.5 m | reverse complement strand
ATCGTATCCAGTCGCTAAAGCGGAGCTACAGGTCTCGTTTGACTTCCCGCAAACCAGCGCATACGACTTTTATAGGATCCAATGGATTGAATCCGATCGAAATCTCATGGTCGGGTGGCATCAAGAGGAGACGCACATGGATCTCGGTGAGTGCCACTTCCAGATCGATCACCACGGAGAAACAGTACAACGAGAGACAGCCGAGTTTCTCGATACACACCCGTTGAACGTATTCGACCAGCGAATCGACGATCTTGTGAACGTACTCGATACACTAACGTGGGAAAAGACGACCCCATATGTCCCAGAACAGGCCGTCGATTAAACAGAGTCAGTATGCGTGAGTTGAAGAGTTGATGCAGCAGGCAATTTCCAATAATGCGAGGAGATCTATTCTCGCTCAGGGAGACCGCCCGGGAAGTCACCCGCAGGTTCCTGATTAAACACCTCTCGATATGTCTCCTCAAACACCTCATTGATGACGCTTGATAATCCACTTCGATCGGTACAGAAATCAGATACAGCAGTATCTAGTTGTTCGAAATAAGACCCTGTTAGATTCTGCGAGTCAAGTTGATACTGTTTTACAATAAGCGCTGATGCGCTCACCAGTCGTAGTTCATCAACATCTATCCCATCTAGGGAACGCTCTATTCGCTCTGCATACTCGGTGGTGCACTTTTCGGTAAAAACGTCATTGAATGACTGGCCGTCGTCTCGTTTCTCTGTGTGTACATTCCGTTGGGGTGGAAGCCGAAGTCTGAAACTGAGAACCTGGTTTCGGAGCTGATTGGTCGTCGGTGAGTGACGATAATACAATTGAATAGTACTTCTGCTGTCGAGGGGATCTTGATCCCAATACGCCGGGAGAATCTTCTGCCATTTTGGGCTGCTTGAGGTCTCCGTCTTCCAACCAGAATTTTCAAAATCGTATCTCTTACTGAGCTTGGTCACCCAGTTGTCTTTCAGATAAGTACTCAAGTCTTCGAAATCGCTTTCGAATTGACTGTTCGCTCTTTCGACCTGTTCAATCAGGTCATTATGTTCGAAATACAGGTTCAGACGTTCGTTGAGTTCGTCTTCTTCAATGGGTGAGTCCATATCCTCTGTCTCCTTCAGTGATTGAATGAAGTCCGTAAATTGAATAACACTACGGTTGGGGTACTCGAAGAGTGACTCTTGGGTCTCTCGTTCGAAACCCTCAACGAGATCAGACCAAGAAACAGCCTCGAAGGTTCCGGTTTGATCTTCAGGGGGGTCAGCAGCGTCACGTTTTACGTACACGTATTTTGCCGTGTCCAACGTTTCGATATCTACTGTGCCTGTATCGAACCAACTGAACGCCCATCTGTCCGCTGTGGCATACGTGGTTGTCTGCTGATCTCCTTCTTCTGCACCGACTTTCAATTCCAAGAAAACCGCCCACTTCGGGTGGTCATCCAACGCATTCCCGCCGCAGATAACTAAATCGATCCGCCCGTCTGAACCAGCGTCTGCTACGTGGACCTCGTCTTCGATTTCAATATGCTGGCGGGGGAGATTGAATTCGTAAAAATCGATGCACTCGAAGAACCGGTTGAGGAGTGTATATCCGAAGCCATGGGATTTCCGTGGGTCCAAGAAGTATTTGAGCGTGTATTGGTATTTTTGTTCTCGAGGACCTCGAAGTATCGAATAGATTCCTTTTGGACGTTGAACCTGGCGATCAAGCTTCATATACTCCTGTACGAACGTCTCCAACTCGGCGGGGTCAAAACCAGGGGCGTTATCGCTCATATCTCACCTATCCCTGTTTTTCCCTTCAAACTAACTCACAGTTAGAACGTGTATTAGAATTAACAGCGTGTCATAGAATCGTTCACAGTTGAGTTACTGCGGTGCAACCGAAGGTGAAAATGTTGAAACAGATATAGTTACAGAAGGCAGTGCAAGATATAGAGGGTGACTTGAGCAGTAGATCTCTATTGATATAGCGTCGTTGCGAGTGAATTAGTCGGTCAGTAGAGGTGTTGACTGAACAGCGCTTCCGATCAAATTATACGACTCAATTTTCATCTAATAGGGAGTTATAACATATTCTCGTTATTATCACATAGAAGCTAATGATCACGATATGAATTATCACCACAACCAGATACCACAAGACGAATGCGGTGATAAAGGCTGATGCAAACAAGAGGTACAACCCAAAGTGAATCTTCGTCTCGACTGAGAGATCAGTCCATGAGGATAATAGAGACACCTTGCATCATTTGTCTCTGGCCTTGGGCACTGCTACGTTTTCATTCTCCGGTTTTCATGTTCGCTCCGGTGTATTTAACAGCAGGGGTCGCCGGGCCTACAGATTTAATTTCAGAAGGGTCTACTCTCTTCGAGCGTCTCGCTATACAGTTCATCGATTCTGTTGACAAGTTCAGGATTCGAGATCACGTGTTCGTCCATCGCAAGCGATAGTGCCGCAATATAGGCTTCAAAGAAGTCGGAGTGGGAGTCAACATTGATGTCGTATGTCGCTTCAAGCACATTCACTTTATTCCCCGTTCTGGTGGTTCGAGACGGTAGAAAATCGGGTATCTGCTCATCTGATTCAAACTTCCGAGCAAAATCCTCATAGAAATTGCCAGGGGAGTTGTACTTCTGACTTCGAAGCCAGAACTTCAGTTTTCTGTCCCCAACTGCCACCGGCTTATATCTATCTCCGACACGGTGGAGAAAGTATATTTGTGGTGACTCCTCGGTTCCATCCAATTCTGTCCGCCAATTCGGGGGACGAATCGCCCCCCAATCACTATCTTGGAATAGGTTCCATCTCTTTTTTATCGTATCCCCCATCGTAATCTCAGCCAAGAGGTTTTTATCCTGAATATCTGGATTATCAACAATGGCCGCGGTGTCAAGAGTCTGGATAAGTCGTGCCCCCCATGTCTTTCTAAATTGCTCCCACTTTTCATCAAAGGCCTGCTGTATCTCGGATATATCATTATAATGCTCAACGTACAGTTCGACTTTCTCTTGTTGGTTTTCCTGATATTCTGTCATCTGAAGTTCACTCTGAATCGTTCCAGCGAATGTTTCGAGTTGCGCGATAGTGCGGCCGGGATACTTGCCTTGACTTTCAGCGAGGAATGTTTGGATCTCCTTCCCAACCCACTTCCACGAAATTGGGACGAACTCATCAGCTTCCGGTGAAGTGCCGTCCGGGGCGAGATAAATATAATGACGATTATCAACCGACACATTATCTTTTTTCAGGTTGATACTCTGGAAGCTATCGGCGTGGACGTAATCTTGTGTCTGGTCTTCACTCTCAGACGCGCCGACTTTCAGTTCCCAGCAAATAAACCAGTCCTCAGATGCCCAAATCACCGCATCAGGTCGTCGGCCATCTGAAAGTGTTACTTCCTGCTCAATCTGTACGTCGGCGAGGTCGAACCGAGAGAACGTGATATCAAACTCTGACCGTTCCGAGAGTGCTGACAGTAGATGTTCCAATAATGCATAATCAAGTCCGTGGGACTCGTCTGGCGATAGGTAATGGAACAAAAGCCGTTGCCAGTCTTGTTCTTGCTGGCGGGTTCTGATGATTTGGAGTGTGGTTGACGGCGGCTCGTCCGTCTCTGGAAGGAGATTGAGGTCATTCTTTAACCCAGCCAAACGGCGTTTTAAGCTATCTGTCACACTACCTCAATTTCTTACGGTAATCCAATTAACTTTTCCCAACGATGCGAATGCTGAGATCATACCCTATCGGTTTTGTTTACGCCCTGTACTGAGCGACCGTACCAGTCTCAATCAGATTAGACCCTCGTGCAAGACTCGCTCTTTGTATCTTAAACGCGGTTCTTGACAAGACTTGTATAAGAAGAGCGTGCGAATATTTCTATGACCCGCTCATTAATATTATCCCATAGCCTGTACCTCACAGGACGGTAGAGGATCAAATCAGTACCCGGCGAGGCGAACGTTTACGGAGTCGCGGTTTCGTTTTGAATTACAGACTGGTTACGTGATCAGATCAATAAACTCAGTACTATTGAGGAAGCGGGGCACGACACAGAAACTGCGACTAATAACAGCGGTAGCTTCTCGCAGTTTGAACAGCTCGTGCGGGGATACTAGACATGACTGACCACACAAATAAACGGGAGTTTGACGGAACCTTAGTCACGACACCGTTCGGAGCAGAGAACGCCAATCGAGCAGTCCAAGACGAATACGCGACCCTGCTTGAAGAGTACGACTCCGAGGACGTACTCGTTCTTACGGGTGCGCCGACAAGTACGGACACGTTCCGTGACACGCTGGACGAGATACTTTCCGGCGCGGCGACACCGTACGTGACATCGCCCGTCGTACACGCGACGGATGTCCTCAATCAGACGGACGATCGAGTGATTCTCTCAGACGCATTACGGCGTGAGCTTCTACATCGATTCCTTACCGATTACGACTGGGAGACAGAATACCTGCAACGGGCGTCTGATCAACCGTCGTTCATCGAGGACGTAGCCCAACTGATGGAAACAATCTCGTGGCAGGATAGTTCTCCCGACAAGACGCCTGAACTCCGAGAAATTACGGCTGCCCTCAACGCGTTTCATGACCGGCTTGCTGAACACGATCACATAGAACGCGGGCAGCTCATCTCCGAAGCACTCGATGTCCTCACAGAAGACGACGACGAGGACATCGTCAACGTTGAGGCGGTGCTTGCAGTCGAATTTGAGGAGTTCTTCCCGCTCGACCGGGCGTATCTCGACGCGCTCACGACTGACTGTGACCTCGTCTGTATCGCTGAGGAGCATGCGAGTGTCCGCAGAACATGGATAGAGACAGGCCCAATCACGGACTACGTCTCGTTTAAAGACGCTCGACGCACAGCCGCTGTCCAGCCATCAACTCGCCCGGCCGCCACTGCTGCGTATTTCGCAGAAGAAACCGTCGTGGACGACCCGGATACCGGGTCAGTTTCCGTTCTCGCTGCGGATTCCGGTGACGACCAACTTGCTGCAATTGCGAACGAGATCGAAGAACTCGTCGAGCAAAAGGACTGGAGCTACGACGACATCGCGGTCGCTACCAAACAAAGCGGGAGTACCGTTACAGACACCATCGAATCGTTCGAACGCAGCGGGATTCCGACAGAATCGACGACCGTTACTGGATTCGGTAATGACCCCGCGATCAGGGAGTTACTTGCCGTTGCTCGACACTTGGCCGCTGACGAGGACGATGACGCACCTAATCACGGACCTGCACTCAATATGGATCGCTTGGCCCGTGTCGACGAGATTGACCGGTTGGAAGACGCAGTGCGGTGGTGGGCAACCGATTCCGGGCTGAAAGAACGAATCGCAGAGCGGGCACCACCGCTCGATGCGCGATCACAGTTCGGAAACGTTCGCCGTGCGTTTCGGATGGCCGCGTTCCTGGACGACACAGCGTTCCTTGATGCGACGTTGGAATCTTACGAAGAGATGTTGGAGCGGGCCCACGAGTACGCGTCGCAACAAAACCAGACAAGCGCAACGGACCTCGATGGCGGTGTCAGAGTCGATCACATGCAGGCTATCAAAAATACCTCGTTCAAAGCGGTATTCTTGATCAATCTTACAGACAGTGAATACCCCGGCGATCCCTTCCTCACACGTCTCTTTCCGACGGAGCGCGTTGCGTCACTGCCGGACTATCCGGGCGTCACACAACTCGACACCGGAGATGTTGATGCGACATTCCCGACGGACTCGACGGCATCAAGCCGGCCGTTCGTACGGTATCATACCGAGCATGCACGGCGACGCCTGGCGATCGGTGCTGAGGTGGCAACTGAGCGCTTGTACTGTTCTCTCTACGAGTACGAAGATACTGCGCTGGAAGAGCGTGCTCAGGCATCGCGGTTCCTGACAGCAGCGTATTCGGACCTTCCGTGGGTGACCGATGCCGCAGATCCGCATATCACGAGCGAGCAAGCAGCCGAAGAGTTTCTGCTGTCACGGGTTGATAACGCACTTGCCGATGTTCATCGTGCAAACAGCCAAGACGTGACAATCTCGCTCGATGAGGTCGAGACGGAACTCGGTGAAATTCAAGAACTGCTTGATAAGAGCGGGACACGGGGCGAAGAGTTGCGGAAAGCGCTACGGGCTCGTATTGAATTCGCTAATGGAGAGGTGCGGCGATGAGCGAGAATTCGCTTTCGCCGTCTCGTTTGGCGACGTATGCGGCGTGCCCACGACAATACGAGTACAGTTACCCACAGGACATTAACACACCAGACCAAACCGAACTCTATCTCAACCAGGGAAAGATCTACCACGAAACTATCGAAGACGTGTGTGACGCGACCGAACGTGGTGATGATGCAGAGACGATTCATACCCGAGCGATGCGTATTTTTGACGAGAAGTGGGACGAACACTGTAGCCCGGACGATTACGAATCAGCTGCTCACCAGGAGTACCAGCGAATCGAAAACAAAGCTGCCATCGATGCGTTCTTCGATGCCGATGGTGGTGATGGGATCAAGCATGCACGGCGGTCAGTTGCTACGGAGTGCTGGGTAGAGTGTGAACTTGATGGCAGAGGGCTCCACGGCAAAGCTGACAACGTCATTCGGACTGACGAGGGGCTCCACATCTTCGATTACAAACGAAGCACACGTGGAGTGCTTTCTTCGGGGACAGCTGAGTATCTGGCTGACCACCTCAACGGAGACGCCTATGAACCGAAGCGGATTCGAAACGCGTTCCAGACAGCGGCGTATATAGAGGGTGTCAAGAACGAACCGTTCTACGAGGGCGGGATGGATGTTCGATTCAGCTTCTACGGGCTACTCAACAGCACATCATTCGAAAGTACTCCATCGGGGTACAACGTCTCCGTGCGTGGCTACCCGCGTGAAACGACCGAGATTTACGAGGAACACTATGATACCATCTGGGCGCTGATTCGAGCGGCGCACGACGGTATCACGAACGAGGCGTACGACCCCGAACCGTTCGACATAATCAACGAGGAAGCGTGTCCGGATTGTGAGTATCGGGAAATGTGTCCAGACCGGCTGTCGACAGAGGTGAAACGATGAACGACGACAGCACTGAGTATCCATCGTGGTTCCCGGTTCCGGAAGACGAGCTGTCACCAGAACCACAGCAGGGCGAGATTATTGATGCGGATGCGTATCCGATGCGGGTGCTTGCTGGAGCAGGGACGGGAAAAACGTTCACGATGGTGCGGAAAATCGAGCACCTCATCGACGAAGAGGGTGTGTCACCGGATCGGATTCTCGCATTGACGTTTACGAACAACGCGGCGGATTCGATGCGGGAAAAGCTCAACGCGAAGCTTGGCACCGCCGGATACGACATCGACGCGTATACGTATCACTCGATCTGCAACGAGATTCTCTCCGACTACGCCTACACTGCAGGGCTCGACCCAGACTTCGAGGTTGCTACGGACGCCGAAAAGTACGCCATCGTGCTGGATGTCCTCGACGAGATTGAGTACCGATCGGTCAAGCCCAACGTGTACGGTGGCGATGGATATGCATCAGGCGCTGCCTCGAAACTCCTCGACTTCATCGGCTCGATGAAGCGCAGCGGCATTACTCCCGAGGACATTGACGCGTTCCTTGGCCCGGCCGACCGCGTGTACGAGCTCGCAGACCAGCTAGAACGAATCGAAAACATCGCCAGTAACCACCTAGGTGGGCGATCTGTGTCAAGCGTCTTGAGTGGACTTCCAGACGCCCGTGATGAACTCGTTGCGGAACGTGACGCACGAGGAACAGACGGGATGGAAGCCAGTGTACGAGACTTCCTTGACCGGCTTGTGACTCTCTGTGATGCCGTCGAAGCCGCGTTCGAAGCACACGAAGCGGGTGAACGAGAGCTTCCAAATAACGCGTATAAACTCCCGAAATACTTACTCGGCGGGTACAGTAGCGCACCGAAAGGAATCCCGAACGACCTTAATCTCGAACTCACAGACCATCTCGACTCGTTTATTTCCGACTGCCTCACCGCCCGTGACCTGACTGCAGGATACGCCGCGTATGAGCGCGAACTCAATAAACGAAATCTCATCGACTTCGATGGGTTAGTCGTAAAGACCGCTGAGCTGATGGACTCGGCCGTTGGTGACGAAATCGCCACCCGATGGGACTACGTGTTCTGTGACGAATTCCAGGACACGGATCGGCTTCAGTTCGACCTCGTCACTTCACTGGTCACTGACGACAACCTGTTCGTCGTCGGTGACGACGATCAGGCGATTTACGAGTGGCGGGGCGCGAACGTCGCCAACATCACAGCGGGACTCGACAACGCATTTGCGGCGCTTACGGACAAACCCTTAGAGGAAAATTTCCGCTCACGACAACCAATCCTCGATTTGGCGAACGAAGCCATCACGAAACTCGATCACCGAGAGCAACACAAGACACTCACACGCGTCAACGACCCCGACTACGACGGTGATACAGTCGCTACTGTCGAGTTACCCGGCGAAGATGACGACCAGGATGGAGCAATCCAGATTCGAACCGTCGTGCAGAATCTATTAACCGGCGCGGCGGACAACCTCGACAGCGCATACGATCCAGGAGACATCGCACTCCTCGTCCGAAAGAACAGCCACGCGACTCCGGTCATCGAAGCATTCGAAGATGCTGGAATCCCATATCAAGTCGCTGGTGATCTCGCCACAGAATCAATCGGTGTCGGCACCGTAACTGCCTACCTCAAGGCTCTCGCTCGGCCCGAAGACGAGGTGAGCTGGAATCGCGTTCTACTGATGCGGTACCGGATCTGTGATGCGGATCTTCGCACACTCAACGTGGGCGACACACCCCTCATCGACGCGCTCCGTGAAACTCCCCTCGACGAGTTCAAAGAGCCCGACCGCGTTGCAGAAGCGCGCGAGCACGTCACCAATCTCCTCGAAATCAAAGAATCCGCCTCGCTTAGCCATTTGTACCGCGAACTGAAGAGCCGGACGAATATCAAGTGGTACCTCAGCGAGCAGGAGCGACGTGACCTTGCACAGCTCCACGATGTCATCGAACAGTACGGCGACAGCGCCGTCCAACCACCACTCACACCCGACTTCATCGACTCGCTTGAACACTATGACTCACTGTTCGACGAGAGTGGATCCGCACCGACGAGTCAGCCAGACATCGCCGACGACGCGGTCAACGTGATGACCGTCCACAAGAGCAAAGGGCTTGATTTTCCTGTCGTTCTCATTCCGCAAGTCACAGCCGACGAATGGGCTCCAAGCTCCCGTGCGTACGACACGCTCGAAACAGGGATTTCCGACGATCCGACTGCAGCGTTTGCCGAAGATTACCTCGCACGCGACGCCCAGGAAACCAGACGCGTGTTCCACGTCGGAATCACACGCGCCGAGGACATTCTCGTCTTACAAGGTCGCCGTGGGGGTGACGACGACGGTGACGACGAAACCAACCCGATTCCAAGCATCGTCGACGAGATATTGCCGTCTCGAATCCCGTGGCAACCACAACGCGGAAATCTCTCTATCTGGAGTGATGTACAGGAGTGCTTGCCAGACGAGGCAGCGGACTGGACCGAGACACTCGCGCTAGAAGCCGTCGGTCAGGTCGGCGGAACCGTCACCCACAACGGAGACACACTTGCGGTAGAGACTGCACGTGACCGAGTCATAGAACTCGCAACAGCATCGCTTGACGGCCACCTCACAACAGCGGGTGAACGTTCACGGCTTCAAATCGAGTCTCTAGGTGGACCATCCACTCCGCCACCATCACTGACTCACAGCTACACGTCTCTAGCAGCCTATGAAGAATGCCCTCGCAGCCACTACCTCGACTACGTCGTCAACGCGTTCCCGGACTATCACGAAGCGACGAGTAGTGGCGGGAGTGGTGTATCCCAGCGTGCGATCGGATTACTCTTCCACGACACGGCAGAGCAGGCAGCCAACAAGGAAATACATCGGCGTAAAGAGTGGTACGAGATCTGCGAACGGCTTGCCAGTCAACGCCGAGACGAAGATGCGCTTCCAGCAGCGAAAGAATGCATCGACCGGTACTTCGAGTTAGACCTATCCGACTACGAGATCGTCGATGCAGAGCGAGAGTTCGAACTCAAGATTGGTGGGCACGAACTCACCGGTTTTATTGATGCCGTCTATCGGACACCGGATGACGAGCTACTCGTCATCGATTACAAGGCGACCGAACGCCATCGAGATCTACAGGAAGACAAGCAGCTCCCCATCTACCTATTAGCCTGTCGAGATCTCTACGAAGAGCCAATCAGACGGGCTGGATACGCGTATGTTGGAAGCATCGGACCGAAGGTCGAATCACGAGCATTCGACGAGGACGAACTGGAAGGCGTGGAAGACGACGTGGTAGGAGCAATGAATCAGATCACCGAGTCATCGTTCACTCACTTCATTACTGATGACCACTGCCGGTGGTGTCAACACAATCAGTTACCTTGTGCGCCAGAAGATATTCAGACGGACTAACTTCGCCTATCGCAGACCTGCGGGCTGGAACTCTCGACACTCCTGTTTCACCGTGGGCGGCTATCAGTACCTTCGCCGTTCCACTTTTCGCTACTCCAAGACGAGGCGCTACTCGAATACCGCGAGTGATTCCTCGAAAGTTTCGTCCATTAGCTCTATTACTTGCCGGTTGTCGATAACGAGATCATAAAATGCGTCTGTAAGTGCCGCGACATACGCATCGAAGAAGTCATCATACTCTCTTGTCGGGATGTCGTAGGATGCTGTGAGTGGTGCGCCTTGCTTGCTACCAGGGCTTACTGCCGATGAAATCATAGCACTCTCCGATTCGAGATTTGCGATGAGATTCTCCTGGAATATCGTCTTGAACTGACGGCCGTTTCCGACGCCGTGGATAACTTCGAGTTCCAACGTATTGTCTTTGACTGCCTGCTCTCTGTAGTCTTCCATGCGATGGCAGAACATAATCCGTACATCGTTTTTATCGTCTGCTGGTGCGTAAATCGGCGAAAAGTCGTCCTTACGAAGCCACCAGCCACTCTTGAACAACGACCCCCAATTTGAATCCGTCTGTCCAAATACCCATTGCTCATTATTCCCGCCCGGAACCTCAAGATCAATTGCGACATCGCTATCGCGGAGTGCGGAAAATTCAGTCACCTCGCCAGCCTCTATCTGTTCGACGAGTTGCGTCCCCCAGTTGTCAGCAAATGCTTCCCACCGCGCTTCGAATGCGTCCTGTGCCTCGCTGATCTCGTCGTAATAATCGAAATACAGTTCCGCCTTCTCCTGTTGGTTTTTCTGATAATCCGTCATGTGTAGCTCTTGTTCGATTGTATCGATGAAATCGTGGAGTTGTGCTGTCGTTCGCGCAGGGTAGCCGCCGTAACTGGTCTCTAAGGTCGCTTCCAGTTGAGAGGTAATCCATTTCCAAGAAACGTGCGTAAATTCCGCGGCCTCTGGCGGAGACGCATCGGCAGGCGCAAGGTACACATAGTGCTCGTCGGTCATCCTCGATTTCGTCACATCAATACTGGTGAATGCGTCGGCTTCGACGTAATCGGTCGTTTGGCTGCTCCCTTCTGACGCCCCGACTTTCAGTTCAAAACAGATGAACCACTCTTCATCCACCCAGATGACTGCGTCAGGCCGTCGTCCGTTTGAAGTTATGACTTCGGTTTCGATCTCGACATCGGTGAGTGCAAGCCGAGAAAATGTATATTCCATATCCTCTCGTTCTGCGAGTGCCGACAGCACCTGCTCCAATAGCTCCGTTTCTAAGCCGTGTGCCTTCCCCGGTGAAAGGAAATAAAACAGCAACCGCTGCCAATCCTCTTCTCGTTGATTTCGTCCCAATAGTTGCAGTGTGGTCGGTGGCGGTTCTCTAGTCTCGGGTAATTGATTAACCCGTGTACTGAATTCAGCGAGCCGACCGTGGAGACGCTCTGACACACACCGGTATGCGCCGCGCCACCAAATCAAACTTGCCCGACGGACCCGTAGGTACATTCATCCGCTCTTCACGAGATAGATACGTATGCGAACAGATACTCAGCGATTTGCAGCAATTCAAGAACGAGACATAGACCTTCTGGTCGTCGAGGAACTTGTTGTTTCGACTGACTTCGATACGTGGATCGTCGATCAAATAGCACCACGTTCGGTTGAAATTGAGACGTTTATCGATGCGTGGCACTCAGTATACGATAGCGAACTGGGTGAGTCTGATATTGAATTCGGATTCACAGATGATGCGGGTCGTGATATTCTTATTCTCATCGAGAACAAAATCGCTGCTGGATTTCAAGACGAGCAGCTACAGCGGTATCAGAAACGAGGCGAAAAGGCAATCGAAAACGAATGGGACGAGTTCTACACCTGTCTGTTTGCCCCAGCGTCGTATGTAGAATCTACTGAGAAAACTGCCGTCGTTGATGCGGTACTCTCCTATGAGACGGTTCGGGACTGGTTCGCTGCCCGGGAGACGCGGCGGGCAGAGTATCGAAGTCAAGTTCTGGATGCTGCTGTCACACAGGGCCGCCGTGGCTACGTCTCGAAGCCTGATGAAGCAGCCACGTCGTTCCGCCAAGGTTATTGGAATATCGCCCACACCGAATTCCCCGAATTGGAGATGGATGAGCCGACAGGCGTCGCTGGTGGGAACTCTTGGGAGCGGTTCAGTCTATCGGCCTTGCCGAGCGACATCGGATTAGTACACAAGATGGACCGCGGGGTCGTTGATCTCACGTTTGGTGGTCGTGCCGATGAAGAAACGGCATTCCGAGATCAGTATGAGCCTCGTCTTGATCCCGATATGAATATCGTCACGACAGGAAAATCGCTCTCAGTGAGACTCGCTGTGTCTCCGCTTGATTGGAAAGGCGATCCAACAGAGCAATCCGAGACGATCCACGAAGGACTTTCCGCCGCCAGCCGTCTCTTGGAATGGTATCGCCACACAGAACACGCTTCGTCGTGACGGGATCCGAACCAACCGTCTCTAGAACCCAGCGAAATATTCACACGGGGTGGCTGTGAGAGCAAACATAATGGACACGCGCTGGCTCACAATCGCAAGCCCAACGACGGAAGCTGTCGTCAACCCACTTATTGCGGCCTGCGACGAAGGAATCGTCCCGGACGAAATCCAACTGCTCTCGAATCCCGGCCTGGACGAGACTGTCTCGGAGCTGCAACCCCTACTTGCGGATATTGTCGCCGAATACGACAGGGAAACAGCCGTTACTGTTCACTCACTCGACGCAGAAACGCAGTACAGCGAGATTGTCTCGTTTTTCGTCGATGGAATCAGAGACGCACAGAAGGAATCGGCAACCGTCGCTGTCGACTTCACACCCGGTCGGAAGTTTATGTCCGCGATTGCTTTCCAAGCAGGATTACAGTACGACGCCGATCACGTCTTTTATTTCCACTTGCAAGCGACCGATTACGGCTACAGCTACCCCGATATTCCGCGGACAAACGCCGAATTAGTTGACTTCACCGAGGTGGTGTGAGATGTTCATCGCCCGAGATCACCTGTTGACGCTGTTGAACACACTCTATGATACTGACACCACGACGGTCACGGTGAAACATCCCTGTGAGGAGATCGGTGAACTGCTGCGATTCGAGCTTGAAGATGCTGGCACCGCGACCGTTCGATTTACTCAGGGCGCGAATACGTACCGCGAAAATCGAGAAACAATCGAAACCAGGTACGGCAAAACAGCGTACGAAGACCTTCCAGACGCCAATAGCTACGTCCGAGGCGCCGTCGCCGGTGGCTTACTCCCACTCGAAAACCAAGCTGACCTCGATGCCTTCGTCAGTCGGTACGGGTATCCGGATCTTGAGGCAGGACACGATCCGGTGAAGATCGGGTTGGATGCGAATCTGATGGGATTCCGAATCCCGGATGTACTCGATATTGATCCACTCACCGGCCAGCAAGATACAGCCGGTCGGCGCGCAACGACTGGCTTTGCGTTATCGAAAGGCGTGAAGCAGGAACTCGACTGGCACTACAACCACTACGATACCGCCGATGTAACGGCGACTTTCGGAGAGGAGTTCAGGCAACTCCAGAATCAACCAGCTGGCGCCAACCGGGAAGGCTTCCTTGGCCTGTATGAATTCCGCCGGTACGCATCACGGCGAACGGCCGACCTCGTTCCCGGTGAGGAGACCGAAGTCGAAACGGGCGATCCAGCAATCATCGAAGCCTATCGACAGTACAACGAGGGAAATCGAAAGCGGGTACTCCTGTTCAGTAACGACTACGAGTTCATCGACAACGCACAGGACGCGGGCATCTGGGCCCACCACGTTTCGTTCCCAGTCGATATGCCCCGCCAGACCACAGTCTCGTGGCGAACGCTTGCGACAGCACTGTACATCCTCACCATCCAGTTCGCCGTGCTGAAGCTGCCGAAAGTAACGCTCTATGGCGTCTGGGACGGCAAAACCGGGAAACACTGGCAAGACGAGCAACTCCGGGTAGAGTGTCGAAGCCCGGTCGTCGAACCGAAACTCCAGCGCGCCGTTTCAATCGTTGAACGGTTCGAGCAGGCAATGTGAAGGTCAACTCCGCATCCGGAGCAATTAGTGAGGGCTGACAATTTCCATCTACGCCCGTGTGGAACATTATTGGTGGCGGGCTATCCTGTGATTTCGTTTTTCGGGCTCAATAATACAGTCCGATAGAACGGATACGACACCAGCTGAACGAGCGCTTTTCCGCGCTCGGAATCAGCTCCACGGTCATCGTCAAAAATCTCATTCATAAGAGAAATATAATTTAAAACAAGATTCTCTTTCAGATATAGCTATTCTATGGGGTACCCATATTTCCAGACAGTGGCTGTTCACTTTCACCTTGCGTGACTGGCATTTAAGAACCACAGGGTCACATACCTTCACGAACCTTCAGGGATGGGGATTGATAGGTCGGACAGAGTGGACAAGTGACTTCCCTCGATTCAACGAATAATGCTCACCTTAACACACATCGCGGATACACACCTCGGCCACCGACAGTACGGCGTAAAGCAGCGCGAAGATGATATGGTGTCAACGCTGCGGACAGCGCTCGACGAGATGATTACTGAACACGACACTGATGCAATCCTATTGCCCGGAGACCTGTTCCATTCACGGGATCTTCGCCCCAAGGTACTGCATCAGACGGAGCAGGAGCTGGCGCGCGTGCCGGGCGACGTTCCGGTATTGGTCTCGCGTGGGAATCACGACGAGAACTTGACGCCGCGGGATGTGACGTGGCTGAATTACCTGCACCAGCGGGGCCACATCGTGTTCCTGCAGGCTGAGTTGAGTGCAGATCCGGAGACAGCGTGGTTCAACCCGTACGAACCAGATTCTCCGGGGCATTCAGCCGGATTTTATGATATTGATGTCGCGGCGTTTGATGGCCCGGTGCGCGTGTTCGGGTTGCAGTGGCGCGGTGCGAAGGCCGGCCAAGCACTCCAGCAGGTAGCGGACGGAATTCGGGAGACCAATGAGATGCACGGTGAGCCGGCATTCACCGTGCTTCTCGCGCATTTCGGGATGGAAGATGAGGTACCGACGCTTGGCGGGACGGTGACGCACGCGGAGCTCCGCGACGTGAAAGAGCAGGTCGATTACCTGGCGCTCGGACATATCCACAAGCGGTACGAGGCGGCTGATTGGATCTTCAATCCTGGTTCGCCAGAGGCACACAACACCCGGGAAGGTCGGGATGACTGGGAGCACGGGTACTACTCGATTACGCTCGACACCGATGGGTCGGCATCGGGTGGTGACGCGCTCGGATTCGACGTAGCGCATCACCCGACGAAGCGCCGGCCGTACTACCGAGTTGAGTTCGATGTGACCCCACACGAGTCCCCGGGAGAGCTTGAAACGGCATTCAAGGAACACGCACAGGACGAACAGTCCGCGATGACGGAGTACTGCTCACAGGAGCGGTTCACGGCGAACGATGAGCCACGAGCACCGATCGTCGATCTCCGCTTTACCGGGACACTGCAGTTCAGTCGCGGGGACTTCCGGACAGACGAGTTGTCGGCGTGGCTGGAAGATACGTGGGAAGCGTTGTACGTGCAGGTGAATATGGGGATTCGAACGGCGAACATTCAGCAACTCATCTCGGAAATCGATGAGGAAGACGTGTTTAAGGATGGGAAGTTGAACACGGCGGTGTTAGAGGATCGGGTGTTCGAGACGATCGCCAAGGAATCGATATATGCTGAGCACGCGTCGGATGTCGCTGATGTACTCGGCAACGCGCATCAGATGGCGCAGGCCGAAGAAGCAGTCGAGGACATCCAAGAATCGATCAGTTCAGCGCGGCGAGACTTGTTCCCGGAGCTGGCTGACGATGTCGTGTTGGACATAGACGAGGATCCATTCGACGATACCGAGGGTGCAGAGTCACCTGGTGAGGTAGTAGATGGTGAGTCGCTCACAGAAGCTGATGATGTAGTGGGGGTGAGTGAATAATGCGGATTATTGAGGTCGCGTTGACGGACATCAAGTCCTACGAAGGCCGCACAGTCGTTCCGATTGAGGGCGGTGTGACGGCGATTCTCGGTGAGAATGGTGCGGGGAAATCGACGATTCAGGAAGCGATCGGGTTCGCGTTGTTCGACTCACTGCCATTCAACAACAAGGACTTCGTCCGAGAAGGCGAGAGTGCGGGGACTGTCGAGGTGACGTTCGAGCAGGATACGGCCGACGGAACACAGCGATTCCGAGTCACACGGTCAGCTGGCCGGTCGAGCTATGGGGTGCATCGGTATGAGTTCGAGGCCGACGAGTGGATCGACCAGGATATTGATTCTAAATCAGAGCTGATTCGCTGGCTGTGTGCACGGTTCGATGTTGCGGATGGTGATGAGTTACGGAGCCTGTGGGAGTCGTGTATCGGTGTCCCACAAACGCGATTCCTCTCGGATTTCGCCCAGACCGCGGCAAATCGAACGCAGACATTCGACGCATTACTGGATCTGGACGCCTACGAAGACTCCTGGAACATCTTGAAGGACGTACCCGATGCGATCGAGAAGCAGCAGCAGGATCTCCGCGGTGACATTAACACCCAGACTGGAGCGGTACAGGATCTACCAGACGAACGTTCGAAAGCCGAGTCACTCGCTAATCAGGTGGACGAGCTTCAGTCGGAAATTGATCGGAAAACCAGTGAGCTGTCGGCGAAGGAAGAGGAGTACGATGAGTTGACAGAAACCCAAGAAGAAATCGAGCAGCTCCAGCAGGAGATTGACTCTCTTGATCAAGAGATCGAGGCAACTGAGCGAGAGTTAGAAACGGCAAAACGAGAGCTTGCAGACGCCGAAGAGGCTCAGCAGAAATGCGAGGAGCATCGTGAGGAGTACGAGCAATACAAGCAAGCCCGTGAACGTCAAGAAGAGTTAGAAGAACGAGAAGCAGAGCGTGACGAGCTGAAAGAGCAGAAAACTGAGCAAGAACAGGAGATCACGGAAATCAAGCTCAAAGTGGAACAGCTCGAAGAGGACCTAGAGGAGTTGGAAGATGCGCGGGAGACGTTGGAGTCGCATAAAGAGGAGAAAGAGCGGTATGAGGAACTTGAGGAGCAGATTACGTCACTGCAGGATCGTGAAGATGAGGTCGAGGAACTAGAAGAAGAGGTCGAGCGGTTAGCCGGTGAGATCGAAGAGATAGAGGGTGAGATTCAGTCGGTTGAAGAGACAATTGCGGAGATTGAGGATGAGTGGGAAGCGACGACGGATCCGGATGACATCTCTGAGGAGATTAACGAACGAGAGGCGCGACGGAAGCAACTTGCGAGTGAGCGTGAGCGGTTGGAAGAGCAGTTAGAACGGTTGCGTGATACCGAAGTTGATGCACCGTGCCCGACGTGTGACCGGCCATTAGACGAAGACCATCGGTCGGAGACGATTGAGCAGCGTGAAGAACGCATCGAAGAAATCAAGCTAGAACGCACTGATCTTGCAGAAGAACTGGATGAGTTGCGTCAGCGGCGCGACGCAGCGAAGGACGTGAAACAGCGTGTTGATAAAGTGCCTGTTCACCGGGAGAAAATCGAATCGCTAGAAGGTGACCTCGATGAACTGCGGACGGAGAAGGAAACCACGGA
>OBKM01000562.1_pt1 | contig 18227 bp, 14 predicted proteins | sample 1519691 | NCBI WGS metagenome assembly OBKM01 (sample SAMEA37050418, study PRJEB22526) | metagenome | biome: saline pan; feature: lake; material: water | place: Egypt | collected 2015 | depth 0.5 m | reverse complement strand
CGAGACGCCCATCGACTCGCTCTACTACACCTACGACAACTTGCAACTCACCGACCCGCCCGACATCTATCTATTCATGGTGGAGTCGTACGGGAATGTGCTAGCCACCCATCCCGAACTTCAGGACTCCTATTACCGCCTCATGCGAGAAACCGAATCGATCCTGGCAAGCGAAAGCTGGCACATGGCAACCGGTTCACGAATACATTGTCGAGCAGGCACCTGACAGCAGTTTAGTGGTTATTCTCGGGGATCACCAACCGCCCCTTCTACGGGGCGAATCAGCACATACTCCCGTGCACGTGCTGAGCAAGGACGACGAACTCGTTGCGCCGTTCAAAGCTCATGGATTCACTGACGGATTGCTGGGGGCGCTGGATACGCCCGCTGATCTTCGCCACGGAGGTCTCTATTCGTTGCTCATCCATGCACTTGCCCAGCACTCTTCTGCTGAGATGGAAGTGCCTCCGGTGCGCCGAGAGGGCGTTGCTCCATCCATCCTCGCTGAATGATCATTCAGGTTCCCCATGCCCTCTTCTCGACCCAACCACCCGATCGACGACGTGCAGGCGTTCTTCGACGACTTCGCGTCAGAGAACACCGATCGGCACGGCGATCCAGATCAGCTTCTAGCCTACCGCGTAAAGCTTCTCGACTCCTACGCCGATTTCCGCCCTGACGATGTAGTCCTGGATCTGGGATGCGGCGACGGCAACCACCTGCGGGCCATTGCCCCTAAGATCGAACGCGGAGTGGGCGTCGATATCGCTCCGCGGATGGTTGAGTCCGCTGCGTCGCAGTCGTCCTTCGACAATCTCACGTTCTACGTAGACGACGCCCGCCGGCTGTCGAAGATCGGCGCCGATGCCGTTGACGTCGTGATCTGCGTGGGAGCTCTGGAGCATATGATCGACCAAGAAGCCGCGCTGCAAAACGTGTCGCGCGTTCTACGCCCCGGCGGACGCTTCGTGTGCCTCACCCTCAACGGCGGATACACGTGGTACCAAACCGTCGCTCCCGCGCTCGGGTATCAGACCAAACACCTCGCTACCGACCGGCGTCTCACGGCAGCCGAGGCGGAATCCTACCTTCAGGACGCAGGCTTCCATGCCATCAGCGTTGACTACTGGACGTTCGTGCCGCGCGGCGATATGTCCACACTCCTGGCTCGGATTTTCGACGGTCTCGACGTGCTTGGACGCTGGACCGGGTTGTCCTCGCTGCGAGGCGGCCTCGTGCTCTCAGCACAGCACCCTCCCGCAGAATCCAAGTCATGAGGGATGAGCCAGCTGCTCCAGGGCAGCGGCCATTTTGTCGGCCGACTCTTCCCACGAGGGAAATGCGCGGCTCGCCTGCCGCGCCGCTCGTCCCATAGCTCTGCGCTGCCCGGCGTCTTGCAGAAGCGTCCGAACAGCACTCGACAGCGCCTCAAAGTCTCCTGCGGGTGCGAGGTGGCCTGCTTTCGTGTCTGGCAAATTGTCCGGCACGCCGCCCACGGCAAACGCCACGACCGGCAGGCCACGGGCCATCGCCTCGCGGACCACCATGCTGCACGTCTCAAACTGAGACGGATGCACGAGAAGATCTGCCGCGTCGTATGCTGCCCGGACCGATGCAGCGCTCAACGAGCCCCGCAGCTGCATGCGATCCGCCTCCGCCACTGGCGATGCGTCGAGACGGCGCCGCACGCGCTCCGCATACTCGGAGTCGAGCTGCTGACTCCCCACGAGATCCCAGGTCCAGTCAAGATCGGCAAGGGTTTCGGCGACGTCGATAAGTTCGAGAATGCGCTTCGTCGGCGTAAGGCTCGCGACCGTGAGTAGATGCGGCTGCTCACGCGATTGGCGCTGCGAGGGGGGCTCCCGGTACGCATCCGCGAGTCCGGGGGCCACCGGTACGATGCGCTTCTCAGCAATCCCGCAGCGGGCAAGCTGACGTTTGGCAAAACGACTCGTGGTAATGTACCCGTCAAACCGGTCGAGTCGTCCTTGCTCGACCTGCGCCTCTTCGGTGGCTGATTGGCGGGGATCGATCAGATGTAGATAATGGACAAGTAAGAGGTGCGACGCCGACGGAAAGAGGGTCTCAAGCGCCTCAAACGTCCAGTCCTGGTGCATCAGAAGGCTGTCTACCACAACTGCGTCCGAACTTCCTTCAGGAAATTCCTCCGTTTCCTCTGGAAATCCCACAGCGCGACGCACCGTTATGTGCTCGGGCAGCGCCCGCATGATCCGCCGGTTGTACACGTTTCCCCCGGTCGGTAGCGCGCTCACCTCGGGAAGAAGAAACGAAACGGTCATTTCACAAATGAGTGGTTGTCGCTGAAATCTGACCGAAGGCGAAGTGCGGCGGAGGGATCCATCTCTAGATCACTGGTCGTGGACTTGTTTCGGCGTCCCTTCAGAGGTCAGGAGTGCTGGACATTTCCGCGGGAGCAGCCTTGGATTTTGCGTCATATCCGAACCGATTGGCCCGGGCTAACGGAACGACTTGGGATCGTCTCGGTTGTTTCGTACGATTTATGGCAAACCAGTCGTCCAATTCATACACTGTTTATCTCCTTGCGCCGCTGCACTTGAAGTAGCCAAAACCCACCATGGCAGACGATTCAAAACATCTGCTGGATTTCGAGAAACCGCTCTACGACCTGGAGCAGAAACTCGACGAGATGCGCTCCCTCAACGAGGAGGAGGCTGAACTCGATCTCCGCGATGAGATCAGCGCGCTCGAGGAGCGGATCGAGAATCTGCGCACCTCGATCTACCGTAATCTAACTCGGTGGCAGCGCGTTCAGATTGCGCGTCATCCGAAGCGTCCATATACGCTCGACCACATCGACGCGCTCACCGACGGGTTTGTCGAGATGCACGGCGATCGCGCGCATGGTGACGATCGCGCCATCGTGGGCGGCATGGCGACCTTTCGCGGCGCGCAGCATGGGTACCGCGACCGAACCGTGATGGTCATCGGCCACCAGAAAGGGCGGGACACGAAAGAGCGCAAGTTCCGTCGCTTTGGCATGCCCAACCCGGAGGGGTTTCGAAAGGCACAGCGACTCATGAAGACGGCCGCCAAGTTTGGCAAGCCGATCATCACTATGCTCGATACGCCCGGCGCCTATCCAGGCATGGAGGCTGAGGAGCGAGGCCAGGGCGAAGCTATTGCCCGTAACCTCTTTGAGATGTCGCGCCTTCCCGTTCCTATCATCGTGGTCGTCATTGGAGAAGGCGCCTCGGGCGGCGCGCTGGGCATTGGCGTGGGCGACCGCGTGCTCATGCTCGAAAACTCGTGGTACTCTGTGATCGCCCCGGAGAGCTGCTCGCAGATTCTGTGGCGCTCGTGGGAGCACAAACAGGATGCCGCGCAGGCGCTGAAGCTCACGGCGCCCGATCTCATCGACGTCGGCGTTATCGACGAAATCGTCCCAGAGCCGGTTGGAGGCGCTCACCGCGACCCCGATGCCACCTATCAGGCCGTGGGCCAGGCCATTGCCCATACGCTTGATGAGCTGGAGGATCTCGACACGGACACGCTACTCAACCAGCGCCTGCAGAAGTTCGACGACATGGGTGCCTTCCGCATCGCAGAAAACGGAATGGACGCCCGCTCGAAAGCCGAGACCTCCGACGAACCGGTCGAGACGACCTCGTGATCGGCCCTCAACGCCCTCCTTTCCATGTACGAACATACCTACGAACATCGGGTGCGCTATCGTGAGTGCGATCCGATGGGCGTTGTCTACCACACGCACTACCTCGACTACTTCGAGGCCGCGCGCACAGAGGCGCTTCGCGATCTCGGCGTTGCCTACCGCGACATAGAGGAGAGCGGCACCATCATGCCCGTCGTGTCGGTCGAGGTCAACTACAAGCAGCCGGCCCACTACGACGATCTTTTGCACGTCCGCACTATCTTCGCCGAGCTTCCCTCCGTGCGCGTTCCCATCGATTATGAGGTTACCACGGCCGGCGACGACAGACCGATCGTAACCGGACAGGTGACGCTCTGCTTCATGGACGCGGAACGTCAACGCCCGACGCATCCGCCCGCCCCCATTCAGCGTGCATTTGAACGCGCATTCGAGGTCGCCTCTTCAGAAGGATGACCCTCAAGACGGGGCTGCATCTTTCTCTCCGAGCCCCTATCTTTCCTGTGCTCTCGTTCGGCCCTTCTGAGCACCAGAGCCCTCCAAGCGCCTATGCTAGTTCAGGACGTCATGCAACGGCCCGTGATCACGGCGGCCCCTGACACCTCGCTGATTGACGCCTACAACACGATGCGGGACCGCGAGATACGCCACCTCCCTATTCTGGAGGATGAGAGGCTCGTCGGCGTGATTACCGACCGCGACATGCGATACGCGACGCGTCCCCCGCAGGATGAGCAAGCGTATGCGCGAACGACAATCGAGGAGATCATGACCCGCGATCCGCTCACGGCAGGGCCCCTCGATCCCATCGAGGAGGCCGCGCGCATCATGCGCAGCGAAAAGATCGGCTGCCTACCGGTTCTGAACGGCGATGATCTCGTCGGAATTGTCACCATAACGAATCTTCTCGACTCTATTATTCAGCTTACAGGCCTAGAGAAGCCGGGCGGACGCCTCGCCGTTTCACTCGATGACCGGCCCGGGCAACTTGCTAAGCTGACGACTCGTATTGCGGACGAAGGATACGACGTCCGATCGGTGCTGAGCTACCATGAGACCGAGGAGGGCGAACTGGGATCTGACGCCGACCCGGACGCGCCTTCGACGCAATTCCGAGTCATTCTCCGACTCGATACCATCAATGTCCGCTCGCTCGCGCGGCGCCTCCGAGACGAGGGCTTCGAGGTCGTTTGGCCTACCGCAGATCGCAACTAGTCGCTTCGCTACGACTGCTCCTGCATTGCCCACCTCACCCATTACTGCTGTATCGTGTCTTTTCCCGTCGTATATCACGATCGCTACCGCGACTACAATTTCGGCCCTGAACACCCCTTTAGTCCGGTTCGGCTGGAGATGCTGACCGATCTGCTCGATGCGCTAGACGTGGCCGACTACACGCCGCCCGAGGTCGCCGCGCGGGAGGACGTCCTCAGAGTGCACGACGAAACGTTCGTGGAGGTTGTAGAGACCGCCTCCGACGGCCTTCCCCCGCTTCGTGCCAAGCAGCATGGACTCGACACGGCGGACGTGCCCGTTTTTCCCGATATGGATGAAGCTACGCGCGGGCTCGTGGGCGGTACGCTCCACGCAGCGCAGCTCGTAGCCGATGGGTCGGCCCGGCGCGTGCTTCAACTCGGCGGGGGGCTGCACCACGCGCAGCGCGCGCTGGCCTCCGGATTCTGCGTATATAACGATCTCTCCGTAGCGATCGACTACCTGCGCGAGCAGGATCTGCGCGTCGCTTACATTGACATCGACGTGCATCACGGCGACGGCGTGCAGTGGATCCATTACGACGACCCCGAGGTGATGACCATCAGCCTGCACGAGTCGGGCCGCTACCTCTTCCCTGGCACCGGCAGCGCCGACGAGCTCGGCGACGAGCCCGCCAAAGGGACGTCTATCAACGTGCCGCTGGAGCCGAACACGGAGAACGAGAGCTACCTCGAGGTATTCGACCGCGTGGTGCCCTACGCGCTGAAGCAATTCGAGCCGGACGTGCTCGTCGTTCAGTGCGGCGCTGACGCGCATCGCAGCGATCCGCTCGCCGACCTGATGCTCACTACGCATGCTTACAAGTCACTCTTCGATCAGCTTCTGGAGCTGGCCGACACCTACACCGATGGACGAGCCGTCTTCACGCTCGGCGGCGGCTACCGATTTGATGCCACGGTGCGGATCTGGGCGCTCCTTTACCTCGTCGTTACCGGCCGATCCATTCCCGTGGATCTCCCGGAGGACTGGTGCGAGCGCTGGAGCGACCGGCTGAACGAGCGCGTCTCCTCGCGCTTCCACGACACGAAGCGCGACTCCACCGTGCAGCGGTGCGCAACCATCACGGAGCAGAATCGCCGCGTCAGCAAGCGCGTGCTCGAACTTGCCGCCCCGCACTGGTACTGAGCGTGGGGCGTGAGACGGGATGCGTGAGACGGATGCGTGAGGATGCCGCTCTCTTTCGTGCTGTGCTCCATGCTCTCTTCATTACCTCACCTCTTACTCTACCACCTCGATTTCCACCTCGACCACACCTTCCTCGATCATGTTGAGTTCCTCAGCGGCGGCACGCGCAAGGTCGATGATGCGCCCCTCTATCCATGGCCCTCGGTCGTTCACCCGAACGGTAATAGCCTCTCCGGTTGACAGCCGCGTGACGCGCACCTGCGTGCCGAACGGCAGTGTTCGGTGGGCCGCCGTCATGGCGGACGGGTCGAACGTTTCTCCGCTGGCCGTCGGCTCCCCAGCAAACTCCTCTCCGTAGTAACTGGCCATGCCGGTCTGGGTCGACCCCGGATCGGTCGAAACGGCCGATCCCGCGCAGCCCCCCGCGAGCACCGCAAGTCCTACCACCACCAAAATGCGCGGTCCGATCCTCCAGTTGAAATGCCATCCAGCCCCCTTTATCCGAGGCGATCGGCCGCCCCTCTCCTGCTGCTCGCTCTTCATAGTTCACCTTTCGATTGTTGCCGCAACTTTTTATCCCGCCCACCAACAAGGAGTCCAAAAAATACCGTGAATACAAACCGGTCGAATTGGAAAATAAGCGCTGATTAGGAACCCCTCACGAGAAGCCTCCTATCATATTCGCACGTAGTATCACTTCCTCTCTATACCCGCTGACTCATGCTCGGCACTGTCGGTGATATCCTCATCCTGGTGGCCTTCGTAGCCTGCGGGCTGTCGGCCTTTGCCTTCTTCCACTCCACCCAGTACGACCGGCAAGAGGCGCTCTGGAAACGAACCGGGCGCATCGCCTGGGGTGTTATGCTGACAGCCGCGCTGGTGGCGTCTGGCATCCTGGTTTATCTGCTGGTTACCCATCAGTATCAGTATGCCTACGTTTATCAGACGACCTCGAACGATCTACCGCTCAAATACCTGATCTCTGCCTTTTGGGCCGGGCAGGAAGGTTCCTTCCTCCTGTGGGCCCTGATGCTCGGTGGCGTAGGTGTTGCCCTCATTCGTCTTGCCCACCGGCGGTATGAGACCGCTGTGATGACGGCCGTGTCGTTCTGCCAGCTGTTCCTGCTTTCGATGATCGTCGGCTTGCAGCTGGGTCCCCTAGCGATTGGACAATCCCCCTTTCAGTCGATCGCTGCAGCGTTTCCGGAAGCGCCCATCTTTCAGCAGAATCCGAATTTCGTTCCGGCCGATGGGACGGGTCTTAACGAGCTTCTGCAGAATCCGTGGATGACGATTCATCCGCCGGTCCTGTTTACCGGCTTCTCGGCGATGACGGTGCCGTTTGCCTTCGCTGTCGCCGCCCTCTGGCAACGCAAGTACACCCAGTGGGTCCGCGTGGCGATTCCCTGGACGCTCTTCGCCGTGTGCGCGCTGGGCGTCGGTATTATGCTGGGGGGCTACTGGGCCTATGTCACGCTTTCCTTTGGAGGATACTGGGCATGGGATCCGGTCGAGAACTCTTCGCTCGTGCCGTGGCTGATCGGCCTGGCGGCCTTCCATACTATGCTCGTCCAGAAGAAGAGCGGGAAGAGCCACAAGGCGGCGCTCTTCCTGAGCATCCTGGCCTTCATGTTCGTCGTGTACTCGACGTTTCTTACCCGGAGCGGCGTGCTCGGCGACGTGTCCGTCCACTCGTTCGTCGACCTCGGCCTGTACAATCAGCTGCTGATCTGGATCGCAGCGATGGGCGTGGTCGGATTCGGGCTGTTTGCCTACCGGTACCATGAGCTGCCGACCCCCGACGCAGAGCCGCGCATCCTGTCGCGCGAGTTCTTGATCTTCTCGGGAGCGATGCTGTTCTGCGCCATCGCAGCCGTCGTCATCCTGGGCACCAGCTCTCCCATCTTCGGACAGGTCTTCCGCGACAACCCGTCCACGGTACCTACTGAGTTCTACGACAAGTGGACGCTCCCGCTGGCCATCATGGTTACCTTCCTGGTGGCCGTGGGCCAGCTCTTCTGGTGGAATAAGATGGATATCGAAAATGTCAATCGGGTACTCCTGAAACCGATGGCGCTGGCCACGGCCTGCACGATCGGCGTCCTGCTCTTTACGCCGTTCGTCGAGCAGTCGGCCGTGTTTCCCGCCGACGAGCTTGATCGGATCGGATCGGCCGCCGGACTGTCCGGCGGATTCGGCGAGTTCTGGTCGACCTACGGCCTGGGCCTGCAGCTGCTGCTGCTGACCTTCGGAGCGTTCTTCGCCTTCTTTGGCAACGGGATTGTGCTGTGGCGCCTCTGGAAGGGCAATCCCAAGATGGCCGGGGGGGCTGTAGCGCACATCGGTTTTGCCATCATGCTGCTCGGCATCATTGCGTCCAGCGGATTCGACAAGCCGCTCCCCCAGGTGGGCGAGCCGCACGTAGAGGACGGAGACCCCACCCGTGAGAACTTCGTCGTGGCGCGCGGCGACACGCGCAACATCAACGGCTTTGAGGTGACCTATGCCGACAGCTCCGAGACGGAGCGCGGCCGCGGCCAGTACACGCTCGACTTCGTCGATCCGCAGGGCCGCTCCTTCACGCTCGAACCCGTCGCTTACGAAGCAGACAGCGGGCAGTGGTTCATGCATCCAGACAAAAAGCGCTTTATCGAGCGCGACATCTTTGTCGCCGTACAGCCGCGCGCCTCAACCGGCATCGACGAGACCGGCGACGAGATGCGGGCCAGCGATGTCCGTCTCACTCGCGGCGACTCGACCGTGGTCGGCGACGAGTACTCGATTGCCTTTGAAGGATTCGACATGAACGTGGAGACCCACGAAGGGGTGCCCCCCAATACCGAACTCTCTGTGGGCGCCACGCTGCGAGTGACGCAGCTTGCCAGCGGCGAGACTCGCACGCTCGACCCGGTCTATTTCGTCCGCGAAGATCGCTCGGTGGGCCATGTTGCAAGCCGGGCCGAGGACTGGGACCTGTCCATTACCTTTGCAGACATGGACGTCGACTCGGGCGAGATTAGCCTGGAGATCGACGGCGTGCAGGTTATGCCCGAAGACTGGGTCATCGTGCAGGCCTCCTCAAAGCCGTTCATTAGCCTGGTCTGGATTGGATTTATTATTCTGACCATCGGGTTCGTCGTTGCCATTGCACGCCGCGCCCTCGACCTGCGGTTCAGTGCAAAGCGAGACGCGGACTGAGCGATCCGATGAAGAAATCACGTAACTGCTTGACATCCTCACGGGTGTTGCCTACCGTGTGATCACTATGAATAGTCCGAGCGCCGCCATACCGACCCTCTCCTACCGCACAGTCTCGACTGTGGAGCAGGTGTCGTATGCGTTTACGTATTATCTCTACGCTTATGTCTTCTCTTTCATAAGCCGGCGCGCACTATGGTAACCCCCTAGCCCTGTATATACAGCTTGTTGCCTGAAGCCCGCCGGCTTGTTGCCGGGGGGCTTTTTTATTTGCTCTTGCTCTGTTTCCCCCAACGAAAACCCACTGAGATCATGCCGCAATCGCTGTCCGACATCCGAGAACGGCTCGACGACATCGACCAACGGATCATTGAGGCCCTGGCCGAGCGCCAGGAGGCCGTTCGCGAGGCTGCAGCACACAAGACGGAAGGCTGCGTCCGCGTTCCGGAACGCGAGGCCGAGGTGCTCGATCGCCTCACTGCTCTGGCTGAAGCCGCCGACCTCGATCCCGAGCTCGTCGAAACGCTCTATGACCATATCTTCGAGCACTCTGTGCAGTGCCAAAACGAGCTGGTAGCGGCGCGCTCAAACGGCACGCCCCCCGCCTCGTCGAACGGCACCGTTTCCTCAGACCCCGAATCGACACCAAGCGGGGCCGACACTCCTCCGGAGGAACTCGAGGATAAGCGGTACACGCGCGTCTCCCGACGCCATCGTCAAACAGACACAGAAGTACGCGTTGGCGATGTCGTTGTCGGCGGGTCCGACCCCGTGCTGATGGCGGGCCCGTGCTCGGTTGAGTCGCGCGAGCAGATCATGCAGTGCGCAGAGGCGGTGAAGGAAGCGGGCGGCCACATTCTCCGCGGCGGATGCTTTAAGCCACGCACCTCCCCGTACTCATTTCAGGGGCACGGCCTTGACGCCCTCGACTGGATGGCCGAGGCCGGCCGCACATTTGATCTTCCCATCGTGACCGAGGTGATGGCTCCTGGAGACGTCGACGCTGTCGCCGCGAAAGCCGACATTCTGCAGATCGGGGCGCGCAATATGCAAAACTTCCCGCTGCTGGAGGCGGTCGGGCGGGCCGACCACCCCGTGCTGCTCAAGCGCGGCATGCACGCGACGATTGACGAGTGGCTAAACGCGGCTGAGTACATCCTGGCCGAGGGCAACCAGCAGGTGATTCTCTGCCAGCGCGGCATTCGCACCTTCGAGCCCGCCACGCGCTTCACGCTCGACCTCACGGCGCTTCCTGTCGCGAAAGAACGCACGCACCTCCCGGTTATCGTCGACCCGTCGCACGCGAGCGGCAAGCGCCGATGGGTACCTCCCCTGGCCCAAGGCGCGCTGGCTGCCGGCGCCGATGGGCTCATCGTCGAAACGCACCCCGATCCTGACGAGGCCCTCAGCGACGGCGCACAGTCGCTCACATTCGACCAACTCCGCCGCATGGCGCGTGCGTCTGGCCTTGCCCCTCGCTCAATTACCGGTCGCCCGTCCAAATCTCCCGCTCAAATGGGAAGATAAATCGAAGAAAGAGTGAATCTGGGATTACGGGGTTCGCCTTACCCCGGATTTATTGGGCTCTGAGCACATCTTACACTATAATTTTGGGCCCTTTTCCCTTTTTGGTAAAATTATTCTCAATGGAAGCGCTACCGGTAAACAAGAACAAGACAGCGCAAGATAAAGCCTTGGCGGGCCCCTTTCACTTGACACTTATCGTCGGCCTCGTCACATTGGGTTCAAGCTAAGCAAGACGGCCCGCACTTTTTATGTCTACAGTCGCCACACATAACACCTCGCCAGTCGCTCGTCCACTGTCGGACGCTGGTCTTGCTGTGGCCGTTTCGTCGATAGATGTCCTTCGTCGTGAAGGGATTTCGGTCGTAGGTGGACTCCTTCTTCAGGACCTCCTCCTACTTATTATTCTTATTGTGCTTATTCTCGCCTAAATAAGCGGCCAATCCCTTCGCTCTTCTCTCACACTGCGCACATTCAGGTACGGTAGGGCCAAGGGATTGGCCCAAACCCTGATGCTCACCGATGCCTGATTCCAGTCGCCGCGCATGTCCCCCTCCGACCCTCTACATGGATGGAGTATGCCTCAGCTGTACGAGTGGCGCGCTCGATCACGCATCGGGCGAGTGTAAATCGGACCTCGAACTGACCTCCGCCCCAGCCCCACTCGTCCTATGAAAACTGAAACGCTTTCGTCCCAACCTTCCAACGGATCGCCCTCTTCTGCACCCTCGCTGACCGGCGCCGAGATCTTTGTTCGGGCGCTCGAAGCCGAAGGCGTCGATCGTGTCTTCGGCCACCCTGGTGGGGCGGTCATCAAGATCTACGATGCGATGGAGCGCCTGCAGCCCTCGTTCAAACACGTGCTCGTCCGGCACGAGCAGGGCGGCGCGCACGCCGCCGAAGGCTACGCTAAAGCGACCGGGCGCGTCGGAACCGTCCTCGTCACAAGCGGCCCGGGCGCGACGAACACGGTCACCGGCATCGCGGACGCCTACATGGACTCCGTGCCCCTCGTCGCCTTTACCGGTCAGGTGCCCACGCATATGATTGGAAACGACAGCTTCCAGGAAACGGACACGACCGGCGTTACGCGCAGCATTACGAAGCACAACTTCCTCGTCCGCGACGTGCGCGAACTCGCGCCGACGATTAAGAAGGCCTACCACATCGCTCGGACGGGGCGACCGGGACCGGTGGTTGTCGATATTCCGAAAGACGTGCAGATGGAGGAGGCGCCGTTTACCTACCCTGAGACGGTCAGTCTTGACGGATACACGGTGCCCGGCAAGGGCGCGCCGGAGCAGGTCGACCGGGCCGCGCGCATGATCGAAGAGGCCGAGCGTCCGCTTCTGTACGTGGGCGGCGGCACCATCAATGCCGACGCGCCCGACCACCTCACCCGACTGGCGCGCAAAACGAATATCCCGGTCACTACTACGCTGCACGGGCTCGGCGCCTTTCCCGAGACGGACGAGCTGTCGCTCGGTTGGCTCGGTATGCACGGCTTCTATCACACCAACCAGGCCGTGCAGCACGCCGACCTCATCATTGCCTGCGGCGCGCGCTTTGACGACCGCGTGACCGGCAAGGTCGAGGCCTGGGCGCCTCACGCTAAGATCATCCATATCGACATCGACCCGTCATGCATCTCGAAAAACGTGTACGCCGACTGCGCCATCATTGGAGACGCTGGCGATGTGCTGCAGCAGCTGCTGCCTCGCGTCGAGCCGAAAGACACCTCCGAATGGCTGGCCCAGATCGACGAGTGGCGCGAGGAGTGCCCGCTGAGCTACGACATGCGCGAGGAGCAGATCGCGCCGCAGTTTGTGATCGAGCAGCTGTACGAGAAGACGCAGGGCGACGCCATCCTCGTCACGGACGTGGGCCAGCACCAGATGTGGGTCTGCCAGTACTACAAGTTCGGCCGGACCCGTTCGCATATCAGCTCAGGCGGGCTCGGAACCATGGGGTTCGGATTTCCTGCGGCGATGGGCGCTGCCTTCGGCACGCGCGAGAATCGCGACCTGCCCATCGTCTGCGTGACGGGCGACGGCGGCTTCGTGATGAACGGTCAGGAGCTGAGCGTCGCCGCGTCGCACGGCCTTCCCATCAAGATCGCGCTTATCAACAACAACTACCTCGGCATGGTGCGGCAGTGGCAATCGCTCTTCCACGACGACCGCTTCAGCCACACGGACCTGCGGCCGACAAACCCCGACTTCGTGAAGCTCGCCGAGGCGCATCACTGCGTGGGGCTCCGCGCCACCTCCCCCGACGACGTGCGCCCCGTCATCGATGAAGCCTGGACCGTAGACGACCGGCCTGTGCTCATGGAATTTCAGGTGCCGAAGGAAGAGATGGTCTTCCCGATGGTTCCCTCCGGCGCCGCGTCCGACGAGATGATCACGGAGATGTTCGACAAGGAAGGAATGGCGCGTGAGGCATGATTCCTACCGCAATTCGTAAGGCACAAACTTCTTGACCCTACCCTCCTGAACACTATGCCTGATCAAGATCTGACTCAGCAGCAGCTCCTCCGCAAACGCAAATTCGGCCAGCCGGTCGTTCCCGAGGAAGAAAGCAAGCAGGACCGGCGCCACACGATCTCGGTGAAGCTCAAGAACACGATTGGCGCGCTCAACCGCGTCACCAACCTCTTTTCCGCGCGCGGCTTCAACCTCGAAAGCGTGGCCGTCGGCGAGACGGACGATCCGGACGTGGCGCGGCTGACGCTTGTCACGACGGGCAACGAGCGCATCGTGGCGCAGATTACGCGGCAGCTCAAGGGGCTCGTCGACACGCTGGAGGTGACCGATCTCACCGGAGCCGACCATGTCGAGCGCGAGCTATGCCTGCTCAAGGTGCAATACACCAGCGAGACTCGTCCTGAAATCATGGATCTGAAAGACATCTTCCGCGGCCGCGTCGTCAACGTGACGCCTGAAACGATGGTGCTCGAGGTGACCGGCCCGACCAAGAAAATCAATGCTTTCATCGGCATGATGGCCGAGCACGGCATCGAGGAGGTGGCCCGCAGCGGCCGCGTCGCGATGCATCGGTCGCTCTATTACGAAGCGCCGAACCCGCTGGCAAGCAACGAAAACGGTGCTGCTGAATCCTGAACGACGGACGCGATGCAACGCGTCCCTATTCGCTATCCACCAATCACTATCCCCCATTCCACAATGTCAGTCAACATCCACTACGACGCCGACCGCTCGCTCATCCGTAACCGCACCGTAGCCGTCATTGGCTATGGCAGTCAGGGCCACGCTCACGCGCTCAATCTACACGACAGCGGTGTGGACGTGGCCGTCGGGCTTCGCCCTGATTCTGATTCTCGCTCCGAGGCCGAAGCCCAGGGTCTGCGCGTGGAGTCGATCGCGGACGCCGCCGCCTGGGGCGACGTGGTCATGCTCCTGATCCCCGATCAGCACCAGAAAGCCGTCTACGAGAACCAGATTGCCGATCAGCTTGAACCGGGCGACGCGCTTGGCTTCGGACACGGGTTCAACATCCACTACGGTCAGATCACACCCCCGGACGACGTGAACGTGTTCATGGTTGCTCCGAAGTCGCCCGGCCACCTGCTGCGCCGGACGTACCTGCAGGACGGCGGCGTGCCCTGCCTGGCTGCGGTAAATCAGGATCCGGCGGGCACTACGCTCGACCTTGCGCTCAGCTATGCCGACGCGATTGGCGGCACGCGCGCTGGCGTCATCGAAACGACGTTCAAGGACGAGACGGAAACCGATCTCTTCGGCGAGCAGGCGGTCTTGTGCGGCGGCTCGGAGTCGCTCATCAAGGCCGGATTCGAGACGCTCGTCGAGGCCGGCTATCCGCCCGAACTCGCGTACTTCGAGTGCCTGCACGAGCTCAAGCTGATCGTCGACCTCTACTACGAGGGCGGGCTCGAATACATGAACCACTCGGTGAGCGACACGGCCGAGTACGGTAACCATACGCGCGGCGACCGGGTCATTGATGACCATGTCCGCGACGAAATGCGAGCCATTCTGGACGAGGTTCAATCCGGCGCATTTGCCGAGGAATGGATTGCCGAAAGCGAAAAGGGCGCTCCGCGACTCCAGGAGGAGCGCGACAAGGTCAGCCAACACCCCATCGAAAAGGTGGGCCGCAAGCTTCGCAGCATGATGCCCTGGTTGGAGGACGAAGAGTCAGAGGACGAGGAGCAGGGCATTGACGAGGCGCGGGCGAAAATCCTTCGGCGCGGGTAAGCGCTGCGGGAGGCGAGGAATCGAGGAGACGAAGAATTGAGGAGGCGAAGAAACGATGTCTTCTTCTCGATCCATTGTTTCCTCGTTTCTTCGATTCTCCCTTCGAAAGCTAAACCACTACTTAGAGACTTCACCATGAACCGACCTGTGAGCCACCGCATCGTCGCGCTGCCGGGCGATGGTATCGGCCCGGAGGTGACGAAGGTGGCGCTGCATGTAATGCAGGCCGTTGCCGATGCGTCCGGCTTCGAACTGGACATCGACGAGCGCCCGGTAGGCGGCGCGGCTATCGACGCCTCCGGCGAGCCCCTTCCCATGGCTACCCGCATGGCCTGCCGCGGCGCGGACGCTGTATTCCTCGGGGCCGTTGGCGGTCCGAAATGGGACGACGCGACCGGCGACCAGCGCCCAGAAGCAGGCCTGCTCGCACTTCGCAAGCTGCTCAGCGTGTACGCTAACTTACGTCCGGTCACCGTGCATCCAACGTTAGCCGAGGAGTCCCCGCTTCGCCCTGAACATGTTCGCAACACGGACCTGCTTATCGTCCGCGAGCTGACGGGCGGCATCTACTTCGGCACGCCGCGCGAGCAGCGGGACGAGGCTGCCTACAATACCATGCGGTATACGCGCGAGGAGATTGCACGGCTCGCGCGGATTGCGTTCGAACGAGCCGAGCGCCGGCAGGGACGGGTGACCTCGGTCGACAAAGCGAATGTACTGGAGGTCTCTCGCCTCTGGCGCGACGTCGTGACCGAGGTCCACGCCGCCGAGTTTCCCGATATCGACCTCAACCATCTATACGTGGATAATGCAGCCATGCAACTCACGCGCGACCCGCGGCAGTTCGACGTCATTCTGACGGCCAATCTGTTCGGTGACATTCTCTCGGATCTGGCCGCCACGCTCCCGGGGTCATTAGGACTTCTGCCATCGGCCAGCATCGGAGGCGAGGTAGGACTTTTTGAACCGGTCCACGGCAGCGCGCCCGACCTCGCCGGAAAGGACGTCGCCAATCCCATCGGAGCCATCTTGAGCGGTGCCCTGCTTCTCGAAGAGCTGGGCGAAACCCAGGCCGCCCGCACAATCCGCAACTCGGTATCGACAGCGCTCGATGCCGGACTTCGAACGAAGGATCTCTGGCGGTATGGGCAGGAACGCGTCGGCACAGTCGTACTCGGCAAGCGCATCGCCGCCCACGCCGCTCAAACGCTCCACAAAGAAGTGCAGGCCTAACGCATCGCATGCTACCTGACCTATCTACTGCTAATACCAATTACGGCGAATGATTATGCATATTACAGAATCGCTTGATTCGAACCTTGGGGTTCCCATTTGACCGTGTACGGGCGTACGGCCGTACGCCCCTGCGAGAACGGGGGCGCCGGTGGCGATTGCTTGAGCCCCACTCCTGCGTAATTCATTGCTGCAGCTGGTATAATTTTCAACCACGAATTTCCTCTATATCATGAACGACTCGATTACCATCTTCGATACGACGCTGCGCGACGGCGAACAAGCGCCCGGGGCGTCCATGACCGTCGACGAAAAAGTGCGCATCGCTCAGCAGCTTGATGCCCTCGGCGTCGATGTGATTGAGGCCGGCTTCCCGGTGTCGTCGCCCGCACAGGCCGAAGCCGTGCGGCGCGTTGCCGCATCGACGGAGGACGCGACGACCTGCGCGCTGGCGCGCACGATGTCAGACGATATCGATGCGGCTGGCGAAGCGCTCGCCGGCGCGTCCAACGCCCGCATCCACACCTTCATCGCCACGAGCGACGTCCACATCGACGCGAAGTTCAGCAATGGTCAATTCGGCCACACGAAAGCTGAAAAGCGACAGACTATTCTGCAGATGGCGCACGATGCGGTCCAGCAAGCGCGCACGTACACCGACGATGTCGAGTTCAGCGCCGAAGATGCGGGTCGCACCGACCCCGAATTCCTCAAGGAGGTGCTCCTCGCAGCCGTTGAAGCCGGAGCGACAACGATCAATATCCCGGATACAACCGGCTACTGCATGCCGGACGAGTACGCTGCCCTCTTCACGATGGTGCAGGAGGCGCTTTCCAACCCCGACGACGTCGTGCTCTCCACGCACTGCCACGACGATCTCGGGATGGCGGTAGCGAACTCGCTCGCTGCCGTCCAGGCCGGCGCGCGGCAGATCGAGTGCACGATCAACGGCATCGGCGAGCGAGCCGGCAATGCGGCCCTGGAAGAAGTCGTCATGGCGCTAACCGTGCGCCAGGACCGATATGGCGTGCCCGTCACCATCAACACATCTGAACTCATGGCCACGAGCAAGATGGTGTCGGCTGCCTCAGGCTTTCCCGTTCAGCCGAATAAAGCCATCGTGGGACGCAACGCCTTCAGCCACGAGGCGGGCATTCACCAGCACGGCGTGCTTCAAGAGCGCGAGACGTATGAGATCATGAGCGCCGAAGATGTGGGGCAGGACACTGAGCAGATTCGCCTCGGCCGCCACTCGGGTCGCCATGGACTCTTCCAGCGCCTGGAAAAGCTCGGCTTTACCGTACCCAACGGAGAGCGAGACGCCATCTACGAGCGGTTTCTCGACCTCGCCGATCGGAAGAAAGAGGTCTTCGATGAAGATCTTCATCGCCTCATGGATGCCTCGCTCTCCTCAAACGACGAGGCCTCTCGCGATGACGAAGGACCGACGTATTACGCGCTCGACCACGTTGCCGTGTCGCTCGGAACCGACCAGACGCCGGAAGCGACGGTGCATGTTCGCCACATGCGAACCGGCGCCGTGCACACGGAGCAGTTTACGGGAGACGGGCCTGTCGAGGCCCTCTATCGCGCGATTGATCACGCCGTTTCCGAGGGGCACACCCTTCTTGATTACACCATTCAATCGATTTCAGAAGGCGCCGATGCCCAGGGCGAAGTGCGCGTTCGCGTGCGCCACGGCGAACACACATTCGAAGGCACGGCGAGCGGATCCGACGTGCTACACGCCTCGGCCGAAGCTTACGTCGACGCGCTCAACCGACTCGCCGCCTTCCGCGCAGATGAGAAGGACGTCACCTTCGTCACCAATAGCATCATGACCGCCTTTGATGGGGAAGAGGGAAGGGGGAAGAGGTAAAAGCCGTACCTTCTCCTTCTCTCTTACCACTTACCCTTTCCTCCTATATCCATGTCCAGTAATACGCTCTACGATAACGTTTGGGACTTGCACGCCGTGCGCACCT
>OBKM01000561.1_pt1 | contig 18233 bp, 9 predicted proteins | sample 1519691 | NCBI WGS metagenome assembly OBKM01 (sample SAMEA37050418, study PRJEB22526) | metagenome | biome: saline pan; feature: lake; material: water | place: Egypt | collected 2015 | depth 0.5 m | reverse complement strand
GGACAATCCGGGAAGTACCGTGATCACGGTGTGAGAAGAGTTCTATGACACCCTCAGTTAAGCCAATCAACTAGTGCCGCTATCTTGACCGCTGGTGAGGGAGTACTAAGGATAGCACGTTTTGATATTGTTACGAGATTGACTGTAAATCTTGGGAGTTGGAGGGTATGCTATTTCGGTTAGCCACCCACGCCTCAAAATTCGGTCAGAGTGTACTGCCGCCGACCGGCCGCGAATTCCAAGATACGCTCGCCCACAACTTTACCAAGCTTCGGCGGTACTGCATTCCCGATGAGCATACCGGTCTTCCGGACCCCAACGTCGTCAAGTTCTTCAAAGAACTCATAGTCGCCGGGGAAAGTTTGGAGCAGTGCACCCTCACGAAGCGAGAGTGCGCGATTTTGCTCGGTATCGTAGTGTCCAAATCGGCCACTACCGAGATTATAGAATTGGGTCGTGATGGTGGGAGCTGGCTTGTCTGCTTCCATCCGACCGTACACCGAGTTGTACGACTGGCCGCTCTCATCCTTGTGGCAGTCCAGTACCAGTTCCTCGGGCCATTCCTGCCAAGTCTCGCCGGGTTTTGAGTGTCTCACCCTACGGATGTTGATGGAACTGAGCGACCGGGCCGTATGTAATTTGTCAGCAGGATATTCATGAGACTCATCTCCAGCCCACGTTTCTCCTGCCTCAATCTTCGGAAGATGACCGATAGCTTCTTTTGCGGTTTTTGGCTGGAAATCACGTGGAGGTGGAGAGGTCTGTATTTCCACCGGATGATTGCGAGCGGCCAACGTGACCCAGCGGCGTCGTGTCTGTGGGATGCCGAATTCTGGACAGTATACGCTTCGGTCGTTGTACTCGTTCAGGTGGTACCCCCAGTCGTTCATATCAGCTTCGAACGACTGGTAAATCTCGGAGTGGTACACACCGTGTACGTTTTCCATGACAACGTAATCCGGTTCAATCACCCGAATGAGTTTTTTGAACGCGTCCAGTAGAGAGTAGCTCTCGTGGTCTTCACTCCGTTCACCGTTCGTGAGTGTAGAGAACGGCTGACAGGGCGGACACCCCGCAAGGAGTTTGAAATCGGCATTTTCATCAAAAAGATCCGCGATTACTTCTGACGACTCCTGTGCGACAGCCTTGATGTCGTATTGGTAGAACGTCACTTCGTTGTTTGTCTCGTACGGGTAGCGGCACGCTTCTTCATGGTCAACACCCGCTTCAACGGAGATGCCAGCGGCTTCAAGTCCACAAGTCAACCCCCCTGCGCCGCAGAACAGATCCACGGCGGAGACGCGTTTGGTCACGAATATATTCTAAGCCCTACCGACTTTAATTGATGCGGAACCGGACGGCACAGCAGACTCCCGCCCCATCGGGGGCGAGTAGAACCCATCCAAAGTTATTACTCAATAGACACGAAAGTAATAGTTAATGTCTATCGGATGGAAATTCAGCCGGTCCTCTGTTGACGAAGGCCGGTCGGGTGGGAACGCCTCGGAGTACGCGTTCAACCACGATCTCAAGGATTTCGTCAGAGAAACTCTACAGAATTCCAACGACGCCGGTCAAGATATAGAGGGGAAAACACAGGTTAACTACAAACTTAGAGAGTTAACAGGCGACGACTTGTCGTCGTTCTTGGACGCACTCCAGTGGGAGTCCGGGACCACGGATGACACGCTTCAAGGCCACACGGAAGCGATTGCAAGCGCCAACACGGACACCACGCTTGGTCACGTGTACCGAGAGATAGTAGACGAAGACGATGCCCGCCTGCTTGTCGTGACCGTAGAAGACTACAACACACACGGCCTCTATGGCCCAGAGGGCGGAGACGGCCCCTTCTCGGCACTCGTGCTGGACGAGTTAATTACACAAAAAGAGGGGGGAAGCGGTTCGGGCGGGAGTTACGGACTTGGGAAGGCGGTATTGTGGTCTTGGTCCGGACTCAAGACAGTAATCTTCTCCTCAAACCCTGACCCCGGCCGACTCAACGGAGACGAACCTCCGAGGCTTGTCGCACGGACGCAACTCCCGTCGCATGAGTCAGGTGCGGACTCCTATCGCTACGAGGGGAGGGGGCTCTTTGGTGACATCGGCGCTTCTCCTTCGGTGACGGCCGTCGCATCTGGCCAAAAGGACGTGGTGTACAAGTGGGGCGACGAAGGCGGAAGGCCGTATTCTGTGTGGGGCGACGAGTCTGCTGAACTCTCAAAGCGACTGGGCATGGTAAGGAGAGAGGATGAGTATGGTACAAGCATCTCGATACTTGGATTCTGTGAACCTGGTGGGAATACGCAGGCGTCCGTAGATGAGATAGCGGAGGGTATCGCAGAGGAGGCGTCCAAGTGGTTCTGGCCCGCGATGTTACAGGGTACACTTGAAGTGACCGTAGAGACCGATAACGAGACGGTTGAAATTGAAGCGGATACATGCGAAGCAGCCCGCCCATATATTGACTGCGTCCAGAAACGCCATGAGACACGTGAGGTCTTGGAGCAGCCCGGCGATGTCTCGGTTCGTACGCCGGAGTTCGACATCCAAGACAGGGACAGTTCGTCGATGCCCGAGGGAGAGAACCCAACGACACAGGGTGGTCCAATAGCCGTCTATGCCCGGTTAGACGACCCGGACAAGCCCGGACCGATGTCTAATCACGTCGCGCTAATCCGGGGATCAGGGATGGTCGTGAAGTATTACAACCGGAACCGGGTGGTGTACGGCGGCCGATCGTTCCACGGCGTCGTGCTAGCTGGGGAGGCTCGATCTTGGACCGACGAAGAACCGACTGACGCCGATATCGACATAGATGAATATCTGAAAACAGCTGAACCACCCCGACACAACGACTGGGAGTACACGAAGCGACTCAAATCGAACTACGAGTCCGGTTCTGGAACGACGATCAAGAACCTCCAGCGGAAAATAATCACAGACGCGATCAAGGATCTTGTACGGCAGACACGAGAGGAAGGGAGACTCGTTGCGGGACGGCTAGCGAATCGTCTTAACATCCCCGAAGGCAAAGGCGACGGTGGTGACGGAGACGGTGGAAATGGTGGTGGGGGCTCACCAGTGTTTAGCGGGACATCCGACATAGAGTTTGACGCCGAGGCAGACCGGTGGCAGTTCTCGGGGTTCGCTACGATCGAAGTTGAGGAGTGGGATGTGTGGGAGGTGGAAGTAGAGCTCCGGATGAAAGACGAGGAGAATCAGCCTGTTGGAACAGTACCGATAAAAAGCGGTTCGTTCAATTCGGAGACGGACGGTGTATGGTTCGAAGAGTCGGGAGATACGGTCACTGTCCGTGGTGACCGTCATGTAGATCGATTCTCCTTCTCAGGTCGGTCAGTCTCTAATCCGTTTCGGGGGGAGACCGAGGTCAACGTGACTGGCCGGGTATTTCACCGGAGGATGAAAGTATGAGTTCTTCGGAGCAAGAAACCCGGAGCGCTGCAGAGTCGGAAGAGCACCTCGCAACGTTTGACCCATCCGAGTACCGCTCTCGCTCGGGGTCATTTAGAAGCTCCGCCCTCGGACACCGATACTCCCCAGAAAAAATTGAATGGAATGTGATCAAGTGCGTGACTGAAGCGGGCGAAGACGCGAACATTGAGCAGTCAACGAATACGCTGTCACTGATCGGCATTGATTGGGAGACCGTCACGATAACCGCGGAGATCACAGTCCCAGAGTGGTTGTATGATTATGTCACACCCAATCCCGCAAAGCGAGATGACGAGTGGTCGGAGCGACTCGGTTTAGTGTATTTGTGCCGACAGACGATTCTCCGTGACAGTTCACCTTCCGTAGAGGTAGCTGAACCCGGAACCTACGAACTTAAGCTTGAACTCAAACGACAAGATGTGTATCAATCGCTCCAGCTCTGTCCGAAGTTGGTTCGGACAGGCTACGCAAATGTGGACACGGAGTACGCGTCGGCCGCAGGCCAGAGACTATCAGAGTGGGAGACGTGGTCGCTGAAGACAGATCTTAAGAGAACTGTCAATAACTTATTACATCCTGAGACAAAGTCGTTTGAGGATGATGAAGACCTACCCGGTCCGGACCATCTAGTGTTCGTAGACTTTGACCGAAACCCGCCAGGGATATACATCAATGGTGATCACGATCGCATCGTTGATGCACTTGACAGTGACTCCAACGGCGGTTGGGACGCAGCAGTGAGAGATGTGGCGTACGACACAATTGAAGCTGAGGTTTGGCCGCAGATGATACTTGAATCGGCTGGAGAGATCTCTGAGGATGGTGGCCCGGAGACAAGTTGGAAGCAAGGAGTCATTGAAAAATTTCGTGAACGCCTCTACGGAGAAGGAACAAGTTACGAAGAAGCAGTGAACAATCTCTATGAGGACGTGAATTCGCCTGAGAGGCTTGGTCGGCTGATGCGCGACATCGACAATGCCATCCAGACCCGCAATGACGCACCTAGCCACCTGAATACGCTGCTACGACTGGTGGACAACCGATGATGCAGCTCCGATCACTCACACAACCCGGGAAGCGTGAGGTAGAACGGATACTTGAAGATGGACGCCGTGTGACAGAGATTGATGCCTCAACCATCCATGAGTACTCAACGCCAGTACATGGTGTTGAAGCAGACGTGGATGGCCTGAGAGAAGTACTGTCGGATATCACAGACGAATATGGAGAATATGATCATGAAATCGACGCAGCCGCAGCAGAGCCGGTCCGGGAGCATCTTGATTTTTCACGCCACATAGCTGCCGACGCTGGTCTATGGCACTGGCTAACAGTATCTGAACTCCACGAGTTTGTATACTATCGTTGGAGGGAATCTGGCAATATAGAAGAGAAGTTCCTGAAAGCTGGGACTGATATATATTCCAACGCGCTTCATCGATTGTGGTGGGGTGCCGAATTAACCCGAGACGGTAATGACTACACCCGTACAGAAACCATGTTCCAGCAAGGGGAGCTCGCCAACGATGTTCTTGATCGGTGGTTCGCAAGGTACGAACCAGCCGCGAAGGTGATCGTTGATGAGTTAGACCGTGAGGATTCAGACGTTATCAGCGACGTTACTCGGGATGTCAAAAGTAAGCTTTCAGGGTATAGTCTTGAGCTCATGGAGCCTCCCGAGATTCGCAAACTCGTGACTGAGATACTGGAGGCACACGACGGTTAGCCTACGGATGTACCAGCCAGTACACACCAATAATTAGTGTCGTCCCACAACAATATTTCCGCCCCAGGCTGGTGATACTCATCATGGAAAGCCAATTACACGCGTAGGAAGAGTTCACGCGGGCGCTGCAGGCACACGTGAGCAATGCCAGCGGCGAGGACTACCTCTACCAGATACCGAAGTTCCAACGCCCATTCTCCTGAACACATAAGAACTTCATCGGACGTAGCGACCCCTTTCCAATTCCTGCAGGTGATCGTTCAACGCTTCGTAGATGTCTCCGAAATTCCTGACAGTTCGCTGCTTGGTGAACGATTCGGCATCAAGCGTGTGAATCAACGGCTGGTAATGAGCCACTGCTGCTCGAAGGTTATTGATCGCTTGCAATCGAATACCTCTTTTCCGTGATTCGAACTCGGCTTCCGCGAGGACTTTGCTGTTTTCGACGATTTTTATCAGATCTGATAGGAGCAGCGTGTCGAACACGTCTCGTGCGACCTCGGATTGCGTGTTGTACATCTCTTTACGTTTGTCAACTACCCTTTGGGGGACTCCCCCTTTATCCAGTGCGTCTTCCCAGTTGATTTCATAATCGCGGATGAGGTTCCGTAGCCCGATCTCGAAGCGAGCGAACTTCGCGTACAGGTCGAAGTACACCTCCATACTGTTGAGGTCGAAGCGCGTAGCGATTCCCCGAACATCGTCTTCCGATCCCACGAGGCAGAACCGGTGGTTACGCAGACGGTTCACTGTCTCCTCAAACGAGGCAGTCACCGGAAGCAGGCGGCTTTCGTTGATCGCTTTTATGTACCCGTCGTCAAGGGTTCCGGTGTCCGCACCGGTCAGATCCGCCTTCGACACAAGCCCGACACAGTTCTCACTGTTGCGCTCCCGGACTGGAGCGGCATCGTAGTCATTCCGAACCAACGCGAGAAAGACGTTGTGGACGTTGTCGTCCGGGTAGAAAGACATCGGATCCTCTGTCATGACGCTAGTCACGTCAATGTCGTAGGGGACGGTGATCGCTTCCTGCACGCCATCAAAATCAACCTTCGACGCGTACTCCGGGTTCGGCGTCACGCGTGCGACAGTCGTGATCACAACGTCCATGTTGATTTCGTCGTACTCGGATCCAACGGTAGATTCGTCAATATCCTCAATGTGGAACGTGGCGAGCCGGCGCTTGAAATCCGGAATCGCGGACTCGCCGCTTCTGTTCGTGAAATCGGGAGTGACGAACACGAGTCGCCCCTTCGGAGCCAGCACACGCAGCCCCTGTTCAAAGAACGCAAGGTACAAATCCTCGTCGCGTCCTGGTTCGTCAGCGGAGATCGTATCGAACCGCATAGCGAGGTCCTCGCGGAGTTCGGGTGAAATGTCGTACAGGCGGCTTACTGGCGGATCGCCCACGACGTACTCAAACTCTCCGAGCTCGGGAAGCGCATCAAGGAAGTCAAGAAGAAGTACGTCAAGCGGAAGATGCGTGAAGCGTTGGCGAACGCGATTCACCAACTCCTCGTTGATTTCTAGGGCGACGCTTTCTGGGAACTCTGTGTCGTGACGACCGCAGTACTGGACGACGGCATCAATGAGGTTCCCATGACCGACGCCGGGGAAGAGGATCCGGTCTTCGGGGCAGGGATCGCCGTCGGCAAACAATCGTCGAACCATTTCGTCGGCGATGTCCGCCGGAACTCGTGTGATCTGGTCGGGGGTTTTCGGGTCAGTCATACATCTATCTGACACGGTAGGATAAAAAATATGAACTCCGATATAGTCAGTAACTCATTATGTCCCGGGCGTCAAGTACGTGGGTAAAAGTGCTGTGGCCAGTCACGCCAGCCTGTTAATAAAAATCGTCATAGACGCACAACTATTTCGAATTAGCATGGTCTGAAGGCGACATTCTTTTTTTTCATTGAACTAATTTTGATTTAATTCTGACAGAAGATTTTAACCTAGTTTTGAGCTGTCTCCAGGGCGACATTGGTGAAACTATTCGCAGCCGATGATCTACGCTGTTCAAATTTGCAAAAGACACGTTCGATTGCATTCCGATTTCCATGTCGATTGATTTAAAATTGATAGCCTTCATCAGCAAGAACATATCCGGGATAGTCTGCGTCTTCAACAAGAAATTCCACGGAACTAAGCTCATAGCGCCGATGTAGTTCTGTCAAGAACCGTCGCGTCGTCTGTTCATTTACCCTCAGATTGAGGCTCATGTGTAGGATTTCGCTCATATACGGATTAACCCCGTCGTAAACCCAGAATTTCTGTCTGTGGAGGCGTGTCATATTTTGGTTAACTGAGAGTTGATCCTCTGAGACAGTCAAGATTGGCTGTAGATTGACTTTATGAATCCAGATAGATGGCGACTTGAGTTCAATGAATGTCAAACTTTTCGATATAATTACTTACCTCATCCGGTAACATACTGGCCAGGTGATAGCGGATTCCTAGTTTAATCGCCCATTGTGGTGTTTAATGTCGCTCCACAAGCAACAAGTCAATTTACTCAATACGTTCGCTGAGACGGTCAAATTTTGGCATAGATACACAAAACTCGTCCACTGCATTCACTAACTTAACGCGATCCATGATAACGCCAAAACATTTATTCGGAGACATAGCATTACGTTAACACGATTACGACATCCCGTTACTGAAGCGGTGTGCGTAGGTTCGGATACGAAATGGACGAAAAAAAGATCCAAGCAATCGGGAAAGCCCTGCGTTCCAAAGATAGTAGGCAGAAAGCGATCGAACTTATTGACAAGATTGAGACATTTCCGGAGTCTTTAGCCGACGCGTGGGTTGACGATCTAGCCTTCGCCCTGGATGAAGAGGATGTCGCTTATACTCAAAACCAAATTCTCAGACAATTGAAGAAAGTAGTGGTGAGCTCCCCGGTGAAGGCGGCCACTGCTACGCCATCTATCGTTCAACTGATTAGTAAAAAACTCAACGACTTATCTAACAGTAACATAAGTAGTAGTACAATCGTTGATTGTGCGACAGAAGTGCTTGAATATATCGTGTCAGGTGCGGACGCAAGGGATCTTGAATTACCACTGTCGCACAACGACGTAGACAAGTTTCTGACACATGGTGGAACCCCACAGCGAAAGATCGGATATCGATTGTTGGGAACGATCGCGACGCCGGACGCGGCCCGTGCGCTGACCGCAAATATTGAGTACGAGGTGAAGAGCGTCAAACAAGCACGCACAGATGCAGTTAACGACGCTATCAACATTGTAAAACGATCACTACGTGGTGACGGTAAGCTCACACCAGAGGAGGCGTACAACTCTCTCTCAGAGCTGTACGCTTCCGGTCTTGTGGAAGTAGAAGATGATGTGTTGCAGTTGGCCCGAGAGACCTTGTTTGACCGAATATATAAAATCGAAACCGATCCGAACGAACTCCTTCAATCAACAGGACAACTCGCGAAAACTGATGCTACATTCGCGCGGTCAGTAGTCAAAGAAGCAGTACAGAGACTGACTAACGACAGTGAAGATCGACAAGCATTGTGGGACATCCTCAAAGCGGTATCCAACTGGCGACCGGATGCCGTGATTGATGAGGCGAAGGCTCCGTTAGTTAATCTTGATGTGAACGATTATGCGGACAGAGTACCCGCTTTTCAGGTACTCGCTACACTCGCAGAGAGAAAGCGCTCGTTTCCGGCCGAACTCGCAGAAGTGGTGATCCGAGGCCTTGACTCCGACGACAGACGTGTCGTTATGAATTCGATTAATGCCGTTGAGAACGCTGACTTCTATCCTCCACCAGAGCATCTAGTCCGTCTGTCGAAAGGAGATGGAAAAGTAGCCAAAGCAGCGAAATCAGCGGTCAACAACATCAAACAAAGTCGTGAAGAGAATGCATCGTCGTACGTTCGTAGTCTAGAGGTGGACGGTGAGGAGGTAAGTCTGTTCGCCGAAGACCACGGTGACTTGTACCTCAAGCAGCGGACGGATTCCGGTCTTTGGCAGGACGTTAACATCGGAACAATTCGCAAGCAGATGGTGAGGGAAACGCTAGCGGCGGTTGATCAAGGAGACGATTCGCCACTTGTACTGCCTCATTATGAACCGAGAGACGTGATACTCGTCGGCGTCGCTCTCGCCCTTGATTCAGCGAGCGCTGGCCCTCGAATCGGAATATTTTCTCCGGGGTCACGGTCTCACTGGGGAATGAAGGGGGAAGTTCGCAATGAGCTACGTGATTTCGGTCTGTCGGATGTATCTGGACGTGTCTTGAGCGCAAGTCCGATCCCCGACGTGATTCCTCATGCGTACGTATGGGACGGGGAAGTGAAGAACGACTCCTCGGGGGAAGCCTCTGGACTATTCGTCCTCTGCAAAAAGTTGGAGGATCTGGAACACACCGGAGATCTTGACATTATTCTGTTGAACCTCAGCTCAAGGATTACAGAGAGAACTGAAGAGAAGATCCGAGAAACCGAATCGATTCATCCCGAGGCCACACTCGTCAGTGCGTACAGTTACTACGCAAAGAACGAACGAGATGGCCGCCCACGGTACGGTCCCCCCCACGGACTTGACACTGCCTCAACGCTACCAAGTGTGAAAGCGATAGACTCCGCACTCACTGAAGATCAATTCAACTGGGAATATCATCTCTCCGAACAGGCACCCTACACGACGGACAAGGACAGTCTCTCCGATTCTTACGAGATGTCGGTGGGTACGTGGGTCCTAGGTGACGACGATGTCCGGTCGCTCGCGAACGCCTCAACGTTGCGAGTACAGTACGTCGAATCAGGCGACATCTCAACCCTGCTTGATCAGGTGTTTGAGCTATCGGCTAGTTTACGAGGCGTGGACGACTACGGATCTGGGAGTCTGATCTTCTCCCGCCAGCTCTTTTTTGAACGCCTTCCGGTGGTTGGTGAAGACTTCGATGAGTGGATCCGTGAGCGGTACTACGCTGGAGAACGCTTCCTCCCCCCACTGATTGAGGAACGAATAGAGGACGTGAAGCAGAAAGCTGATACGGTTAAGACGCTTGAGGCGGTCCAACCACTGAACAAGGCGGAGCAGCTACTCCAAAAGATCGCGAAACAACTTAACAGGCAGAATCCGATGTTTGAGGAGCTGAAAGAACAGATCGCCGATGCCCAAGAGAATGACGAACGGATCGCAATCTTCAGCGGTAGTACCAAACACGCGCAAATACTCGAATATTCCTTGAAGAAACACGATGTCATGACCCAGACTCAACTTAACCGTGGTTCGATCAGCGTCATCTCCCCCGACGACGCGAGGTCTCTAGGGGTTCACGATCGTCTCGTCGTACCTGGTGCACTTCACCACGAGCACGCTGGGTTCTACGTCCATCCTAGGATAGCTGAAACGGTCGTCCTTACCTACGATCGGGAGTGGGCGTCAATGATTGAGAGCCACGCGTGTGAGTTCGTCGATCTACTTAACGCGACTGTCGGAGAACTTGATTACGCTCCGTACGCGTATCCCGAAGTGACCGGGGACTTGCCGGTGGAAAAAGCCGAAGCCGACGAACCGGTTGCTCCAGAGACCGACGAAAAAAAAGACCTAACGTTCGCTACTCCGGACGCCGAGATCGCCCGAAAGTCGAAAGTAGAGATCCTCACCGATGCCATGAGGTCGGTTTCGTCACGAGAATACCGAGAGGAGTCTGGACGATACGAGAGGGAGACGAGACACTATAGGATCGAGACAACGAGTGGAGAAACTCTTGACCTGACCAATCACGATAGAGTACTCCGATATCGGGAGACGAGCAAAGAGGAAGAGTTCCATTGGGTCAGCCCCAGCACACTCACCGCAGGTGACAGGTTCGTTACGTTCCCACCGGAGATTAAGTCCGAGATCTGGGAAGAACAACTGAGACGGGTCTACGAGTCGGAGATCGACGCCGACGAAGCACTGAGGCGCCTCGGTCAGTGGTGTGAGGCAATTAAAAAGATATGGAACCGCGTTTCGGACGAAGCCGAGGTCACTGGCCAACATTCAAAAACGGCAGTTCACAGTAGGATATACCAGACGATAGCTCGGATTAGCCCCGAGTTTGATCGCAACCGTGCAACGGTGAGGCATTGGTTTGACTCCGTCTTGGAGGCGGACGCACCAATGGATCTCGTGGAGGATCCCTCGTTAAGAATTGGGCCACAGTCATACAAAGACATAGAAGTCATTGGAGACGCATTTAAATACGATCTATTGGTCCGTGATGCAGAAGATCTTGAGGCAGCGATGAAGGGTCTCAGGACAATCAACCGACAGCAGGGACGAGAACTTTACGATGAACTCCGAGATCAAATGAACTCACACCAATCAACTCGCGTAAAGGAAGCAGCAGAGCACTACGAGGTCGTGAAGATTGAAGAACAGGTCAAGGAGTCTGAAAACGACTGACCGCATACGGCTTTCTCCCCTTGCGGTTGCCCCCAAGTAGTCTAAATCTCCAGGCAGAAATTTAAGAACCCACGGGTAGATACATAATTCGTGTCAACCAGATTTGATTCGATCCCCCCTCGAGAAGATCCGGAGTACGTTCGTCCTCCAGACGGTGCGTACGAGATCTCTGACGACCCGTCGTACCGGCGTCATCAAGCCGTCAACAAAGTCATTACGAGCCGTCTCGCGAACCGCCTCACTGGCCGCGGCGATAATCAGGGAACGGTCTACGGAATAGATCCTCAAGAACAATTCTTCGCCGGTGTTCTCGCGAGCCAGTACCAATATCGGAAAGCACAGGCGGAAGACGACGTATTCCAGAACTTCGCTACCAAGGTTGCCCCGTTCACGATCGGGCTGAAGTTCCGAGTCAACGACGATATCGACGACGATGCGACCGTCGAAATATGTCCTGACGCGAAGGTATTCTACAGACGGTTCCCGAAACAAGAAGAACAGAAGCAACACGGTGAGTTCGCGAATGCTGCAGAGGATGTTGAGGTGGAAGAGGCGTGGGAAACCGATGCGAGAGCCGACGGAGGGAGCCAGTCGGAAGAGGGGAGAACACAGAGTTTGGTCGGAGTTTACGAACGCGTTCATCCATCCTTTCCGACGATCGAATTGTGTGGGGCCGATATCAAGAACGCAGCGAGCGACGGAGGGTCTATTGAGCGATCGCTCAACGGCGTACTGTCGGAGGCTCGTAAAGAGTTCAAGGAAGACGAGAGGGCGTTCTGCAAGCCGGATCCCGACTCCACGTACCGCGAGAGGCAAGATGTCTCTCCAGAAGTCTTGGCCGACGAGAATGGGCTGAAAAAGCATCTGGAGAGGGTATACTCCGACGAGACTGTCTCAGCGTATTGGGAAGCTGCGGTGAGAGTCTCGTGTAGCCATCGTCCCAACGAGGGCGTGATCGCTGTCTCTGCACAACTCGTTAATACCCACGGAGAAGATTTCGAGAACGCGGAAGAACCAGATACAGATTGGCAAAGCTATCTCTTTGACGTTGGATTGTCCGTTGATGTCTCTAGAGCGTCATTGCTGCCGTTTGAGTCCCACGAGATACGTGACGAGTACCAGTACGACGGGACTATATACGCCGTCGGTGAGAACTGCGCTATCGACTCTTCGGGAAGTGGTGATGGGAAGCACGCCGAAACGAGTACTGTTCCCTTCCACGAGCAACCGAAGTATCACTCCAGAGAGGCCGTTCCCGCATCGTTCTCAGATCTCTCCGACGGAGACATAGATACAGTTCTAGGAGCGATCTCGACCGAGATGGAGCGCGCGGCCGAACAGTACGACGATATCCGGGGAGAAGTGCTGGAAGGGAAATCGGAGGAAGCGGAAGGAGAGTTCAACGAGGCAATCAAGGCCTTCGTAGAAGAACGTGAACGATTTGAGCGGGGGCGTAGACTCATTCGAGAGGACGACGACGTTGAGCGTGCGTTCAGAGCTCTGAACCGGACGTTCTCTCGCATGGGAGAGGAATTCACCGAGTGGCGGCTGTTCCAAATCATATTCATCGTTATGAGTATTCCGGACATCGTCGTTCAGGCAGATCCTGAACGGAACGTGGAAGACTTCCTTAATGTGGGAGACGTGGTATATTTCCCTACCGGTGGAGGCAAGACAGAGGCGTACTTGGGACTCGTTGTCTTCACTGCCTTCTACGATCGGCTCCGAGGGAAAGAGTTTGGAACGACTGCGTGGACAAAATTCCCGCTACGCTTACTCTCCCTCCAACAGCTACAACGTATCGCAAACGTGCTCTGTCAGGCGGAAGTCGTCCGTCGCGCCGACGGGTTCGGCGGAGACGAGTTCAGCGTCGGATACTTCGTCGGAAACAAGAACACGCCGAACAAGGTAGTTGAAGGGGATGGCGACGGATCAAACAACGCTAAAAAAGCCCGTGACGACCCGGAGAAACAACAAGACTGGCTCATCGTTTCCGAATGTCCGTACTGTGGTGAAGACTCGGTAGAGGTAACGGGTGACGAGACACGTCTGCGAATTATTCATCAGTGTACGAACGGTGACTGTCCCGAAGTTCAGAGACAGGGAGGTAAAACGGCGGAACTCCCTGTCTACGTGACAGACGAAGAGGTGTATCGATACGCCCCAACCTTCGTCGTCAGCACGATCGACAAGATCGCGATAATGGGGATGCAACGCAGAGCACGGACTCTGTTCGGCCGTGTAAAAAACAGGTGCCCTGACCACGGGTTCACGGGAGAGAGCAGTTGTCTGTGTGACGCATTCAATTATCCGGACAACGTCAAGTGCGACAGTGGTTCACTCAAGAGTCTCGATCCGGTAGACCCACCATCTCTGTTCATTCAAGACGAGTTGCACCTCCTTCGTGAAGAGTTCGGAGCATTCGACTCCCACTACGAGACGTTCTTGCAGGAGTGGATGGACGAGGTGAACGAAGGTGGCTGGACGCCGAAGTACGTGGCTGCGACAGCAACGATCGCGGGTGCACAAGAGCAGGTACAGTCCCTCTACTGGAGAGACGCCCGAATCTTCCCGTCACAAGGACCCCGGCTGAAACAGTCGTTCTACGCCTACGAGGATCCACACCAACTCGGACGTAAAATGGTCGGAGCTGTTCCCCGAAGCGTCTCCCGTACCTTCGCTATCAACACTGTGATCAAGGAGTACGCACGGATCACTCAGGAGTTCCGAGCAGACTTGGATTCGTTTGAGGAGGCATTACTGGCCTCAGACGCGACGGACGGTCCACTAGAACTTCCGGACGGTCAAGACGAGCGGGACGGACTACTGGAAAATCTCCTAAGAGAGTACGAGACACAGATCTCGTACAACATCTCGAAGAGCAACAGCGATATGCTCCAGCGGTCTGTGAAGACGATGATCAATTGGCAGCTGGAGTCTCACGGTGACCCGTACAGATCACTTACGCCCGTCTCTCTTACGGGCGAAACGCCGATGAGTGAGGTCAGGGACGCCCTCGCTCGTCTCGAGTCGGACGACCCCGACCGCCCAATCGATATCGTGATTGCGACATCGATGATCTCGCACGGCGTAGATGTAAATAAGTTCAATTTCATCTCGTTCTTCGGGATGCCCCGAAACACGGCCGAGTACATCCAAGCCTACTCGCGGGTCGGTAGAAAACACACAGGGAGTGTGTTCCTCCTGTTCGACTCAATGCGAGCCCGCGATCGGAGCCACTACACTCGATTCGACCACTATCACCGATATCAGGATCTACTCGTCGAAGCGACGCCCCTGGAGCGGTGGGCGGAGTTCGCAGTAGAGTGCACCCTTCCGGGCATATTTTCGGGACTGATCATTCAGTACTACGACGAGCTTTTGGAAGACAAGTACGACCACAGAGTGTACCTACATGAAGGTCTTCAAGAGGCGGCACGGAACGGCGATATCAGTCGTGATGAAATGTTAACAATGGTGAAGCGGTGCTACGCCGTTACCGAGGATCACGAACAGGAGTGGGCAGACACGACCGGAATGCGACTGTACCGAGAGAAGTTGGAAATCTACTTCGACGAGCTGTGGACTCGAGCAATGAAGAAGCCGCTGAACCCAAAAAAGAACTGGATTGGTTTCCTCCTTGATAGAGAAGAAGATCACAGGGGACCGATGCGAAGTCTCCGAGATATCGACGAACAGATTCCTATATATCCAACTCCTGGATCGGCCTCCGTACTCCAGATGCTAACAGACAAATAATATAGAGTCACCAATGAGTCATGAAAACGCGGAAATGGAACGCGGCGTCGCACAGGTTCTAGCGAACTTCGTTCCCGGAGACCTGTTTGACTACGGACGGTACGGGATTACCATGATGGTGGACGAGTGGCATCATCAAGAAATGGAGGTTGATTCGAGACGTATTGCGAATCATATCGAAGGGCGCGTCACAAGTTTTCGGAACGGGAACCGTCCACCGTGGTCGGAACTTGACGACGCCAGAATAGACGTTTTCAGACCACAACAGGTCTATGGAGAGATCTTTCCCACCACGATGGTGTGTAAACGGTGTGACCATGTTGAATACCGTGACTCAGCGAAGAGTTTTCAATACACGAAGGGATACTGCACTCGAGGCTCCTGTAACGGCCAGCTCCAACAACTCTCGTTCGTTGCCACACACGATTGTGGGGAAATTTTCACCCTAACTCCCTCTGGTTGTGACGCTCATGGATTCAAGGATATTCGACTCAACCGTGGGGTACCAGAAGATATGCGTACGTGGTCGTTCGAGTGTGGAATCTGTCACCAACGGACCGGAGATCTGACCGCGTACTGTGAGCGGTGTGACGAACCGATCAGGTCAGCTAAGCCGACTAACGCGGGTAGCGTTTTCTATCCACAACGCGAGGTCATCGTCGATATCCCACATGTGGGGGTGAAAGAGAACGAGATACCCTACGGGGAGGAGTGGACGAGGATACTGATGGCAGCTCATCTCGGTGACATCGATCTCACAGAGAAGGACGTAACCCTTGAGGATATCGCCATCAACGAGGAAACAGAGGAGGAGGTCCTAGAGGGCTTGTACGACCAGTTCGGAGAAGAGTGGGTTGAGGAGAACAAAAAACAAGCCCTGCAAATCGCGATGGGTAACTCTCCTAGCAGAGGTACTGTCGTAGCCCAGAACCGTGATCGGGTTGAACTTCCTGCCGAGGGAACGGACGAAATCGGCTCGGCGTATACGGCAGTTGCACACGAACTCTTCACCTACCTCAGAGCTACGCGAGGATACGAAGGATCGTCGATGCGTGAGGAGGTTCAGGACCGTCATCCTACACCGAGGTCATTGTCCGAGTTTGCCGACAACGACGATTTCGTTGAGAAGTACCCACAGGCTAAACTCTACCGGGAGAAACTAGATCGAATCAACGTCTCCAACGCATGGGTGGTGGACAACTTCCCACTCTTGAACACAGTATTCGGGTACACGCGGGACTCGCCCGACGCAAGTGCGACGACACTGCGCGCTTTCGAGCATCCCTACAATCTGGACGCCCTCACGGTGTGGGGGGATCGATCCCCTTCTGAGGCGATCATCTTAGAACTTGACAGGGCAGCAATCGTGGATTGGCTCGTCGAAAACGATTATCTCAACGAGAGCACCGCACCGGACACTGACGATGATACCGAATTGAAACGGTGGTTCCTGAACAACTTCGACAATACCGAGACTCAGAACCCTTTCACACCGATTGAAGACGAGATCACCGGCGTCGTATACAGACTCATCCATTCAAGCAGTCACTCGCTCATGAAGACGGCAAGTGAGCAGTGTGGTCTTGGTGCGGACAGTATCTCTGAGCTACTACTTCCGAGTGTACCGGCTATCGTCCTCTACGCTCAGAGCATGGAACACTTCGCACTCGGTGGCATGTTCACGCTGTTCAAATCAAGGATTCATCCTTGGATCGACGATGCAGTTGATCACGCCTCAAGATGTATCTACGACCCGGCCTGTATAGACGACGACGAAGGCGCAGCGTGCCACGCGTGTCTCCACATCAGCGAGTTCACATGTGAATACTATAACGGAGCCCTTGACAGAGAACTCCTCATCGGCGGCGGAGGACACACTCCGTTCTGGGACGTTTGAGATGAACGACGACTGGCTTGACTCCGATCCGGACTTTACTATCGCCCGGGGAATCCACGACGCTAAAAAAATAGAGGAACTCCGAGATTACTTCGCGAGCCGACGTGCAGCGTTTGTTGATACAAAACGAACAGCGATCAACGACGTTGTTGAAGAGTGGACCAGACTCTCTAAGAGTGAGGCGGAGTCACTGTTTACTGGTTTGGTGATCGCAGGGGTCGCGGAGGAACGGGGCGGGGGATCTACCTTCGCTGACTATACGTTTCGAGTGGAGTGTAGACCTGCGTCAAAGGTATTGGAAGCCCAAAGAATTGCGAGGAAAGCGATAGAACAGGTGCCGGTTGACCAGAGGGGGAATAGAACGGTCTTAACCGCGACTCTTCCGCCAACTGTCCGTATGGCTGATAACAAGAAGGTACGTCCTCTATCAAGTGACATCCGTCAACTGTTTTTTGACGCCGACTCCGTCGTCAGGATCGCGAATCCCTATTTTGATGCAAGCCCGACGGTTATCGGGGACATTGCAAGTCTCGCAAATAGAGGGGTAATGACGAAAATACTGACGAGAGAAACCTCATCCAACGATCCAAAACTTAACTCGACACTCAATACGATATATAAAAAAACATCTCCAGACAAAAGACGATTCTTGAAAGTGCGCGATTTGTATAAAGAAAAAGATCAAACAGGATATCAATCGTATGCTACACATGCAAAGATCGCGATTGCGGACAACTCTCCGTGCTACATTGGCAGTGCGAACCTTACAAAAATGAATCTCAAGAATAATTTTGAGATGGGTGTGCTTCTGTGGGGAGAAGTGGTGGAAGATGCGATCACTGTGTTTGATGCGGTATTTGATGAGGCGAGGGATGTGCGTCTTCCCTTATAAATCTTTGTGGGGGAGTGTCGGTAGTGTTCACCTATGGAAATTCTGCTACCTGACCAAACCACCGGTGAGCAAATA
>OBKM01000559.1_pt1 | contig 18271 bp, 19 predicted proteins | sample 1519691 | NCBI WGS metagenome assembly OBKM01 (sample SAMEA37050418, study PRJEB22526) | metagenome | biome: saline pan; feature: lake; material: water | place: Egypt | collected 2015 | depth 0.5 m | reverse complement strand
CTCGCCGCGGTCGTGCTCGTCATCGCCGCCGAGGTCGGGGCTCGCGCGGCCACGGGAGTCGTCGTCTGCGCCGGGGACGCCGCCCATGCGGGGCTCGGCTCGACGCTCACCGCGGCGTCGACGCCGCGGGACGCGCTGCCGGTCGTCGCGGTGGCGCTCCCCGCGGTCGTCCTCGGATGGCCGCGTCCGGAACCGGCCGTCGTCGCCCTGCTCGCCGCCCTCGCGACGGCGGCCGCGCTCCGGCGGTGGGCGGCCCGGCGGCTGGGCGGCGTCTCCGGCGACGTGTTGGGCGCGACGACCGAGACCGCGCGGGTCGCCGCGCTACAGGCGGGGGTGATCGTATGGACGCTCTCGTGATGTGTGGCGGTCGCGGCACTCGTCTCGGGGGCGACACGGAGAAGCCACTGACCACGGTCGACGGCCGTCCGATGGTCGACCGCGTCCTCAACGCGCTCGTCGGGAGCCGGGTCGGAACGATCCATCCGGTAGTCTCGCCGCACGCGACAGCGACGAGGGCTCACCTCGCCGAGCTCGCCGACGGGAGGTGGTCGGACGCGGGTTCGGACGCCGGTTTGGACGGCTCTATCGTCGACGCGCCCGGCGAGGGCTACGTCGCCGACCTCCGGTACGCCCTTGAGGCGCTCGGGCTCGACGGGTCGCGAGTCCTGACCGTCGCCGCCGACCTCCCGCTGCTCGACGGGGCGGCGGTCGATACCGTCCTCGACGCGGCGCGGGCCGCCGCGCCCGACTCGCTCACGGTCCGCGTTCCAGCCGAGCGAAAACGCGAACTCGGCGTCAGCGCCGATTCGACTCAGGAGATCGACGGCAGAGCGGTGGTTCCGGCCGGGATCAACGTCGTCTCCGGGGCGACCGACGACGAGGCCGTTCACCTCACGGACGACCGCCGGATCGCCGTTAACGTCAACTACGCGTCGGACGTGCGGATCGCCGAGGCGCTGCTCTCCGCGACCGGCGACGGAACCGGAGGGGGTCCGTCCGAATGAACGTCGACGACGCGATAGCCCTCGACCGCGCGCCCCACGGCAGTAGCGACGACGCCGATCTGCTCGACTTCTCGGCCAACACGAACCCGGTCGTGCCGGACGGGCTCGAAGCGGCGTATCGCGAGGCGTTTGCGGCGTCGCGGACGTATCCGGCGGACCCGCCGGAGCGGTTCCGTGAGGCGGCCGCCGACTACGTCGACTGCGAGCCCGAGAGCGTGGTCCCGACCCCGGGCGGACTCGCGGCGATCCGGTCGGCGATCGACCTCGCGATCGACCCCGGCGACGCCGCGCTCGTGCCGTTCCCGAGCTTCGGCGAGTACGCTCGGGAGGTACGTCTTCGGGGTGGAACACCCGACTTCGTGCCCGCCGACCGCGTGCTCGAATCGGATCCGGCCGACCACGCGGTGGCGATCGTCTGTCACCCGAACAACCCGACGGGGACCGCCTACGACCGGGGGACGCTGCTGCGGTTCGCGGAGCGATGTCGGGCGGCCGACACCCCGCTGCTCGTCGACGAGGCGTTCCTCGGGTTCACCGACCGGCGTTCGCTCGCGGGCACCGAGGGCGTCGTCGTCGCCCGATCGCTCACGAAGCTGTTCGGAACGCCCGGACTCCGCGCCGGCTTCGCGGTCGCAACCGGGCGGCTCGGGGCGGCGCTGGAGAGCGCCCGGCGACCCTGGAACGTGAGCGCCCCGGCGCTCGCGACGGGAACGTACTGTATGGACCGGTCGGGGTTCGTCGCGGACACCCGCGAACGGGTCCGAACCGAACGTGAACGGATGCGGGACGCACTCGACGAACGCTACGCCGTCCACCCGTCCGACGCCCCGTTCCTGCTCGTCGACGTTGGCGGTGAGCCGGCGACTGCGGCGGGCAGCGAGGACGGCCGGGCCGCGACGGCAAACGAGGACCGTCGAACCGCGGCCGATGTCGTCGCCGCCGCCCGCGACCGTGGCGTCGCGATCCGGGACGCGACCACGTTCCGCGGACTCGACCGACACGTTCGCGTCGCAGTACGACTGCCGGCGGAGAACGACCGGCTGCTCGCGGCGATGGGCGTCGGGGAGTCGGGGGTGAGAGATGAGTGAGACGCCGGCGGTCGCCTTCGAGGCGACCGTCCGCGACGAGGTCCTCCGGCTGGGGCGACCCGGAACCCGCTGGCTCTCGACGGGCTGGAACGGCGGTCGAACGCGGGGAGCCGTCGCGTACAACGTCTCCGTCCCGGAGGGGTTCGAACGCACGGATCTCGGGGCGTACCGCGAGGAGCGGCTCGCTCGTGCGGGATTTTCGACGGTCGATCCCGACGGAGCGGATGCTCCCCCGACGCTCTTCACCGGCGTCTCCATGGCGCACGCCCGCGGTGCCCGCCACGGACCGGTCGTCGTCTACGCCACCGCCGGGCTCTCGAACCCGGCGATGTTGCCGATGGAGTCGACGCACACGGACGACGACCCGGCGGACGCCGCGGACGTGACTGATGCGACCGGCGTCGCGGACGCCGCGGACATCACGGATACCGAAGGAGACGCCCGCGACCCACACGGGACGGTCAACCTGGTCGTCGGCACGACGCGTCGGCTCGCCGACGGCGCGGCAGCCAACCTCGTCGCGGTCGCGGCAGAGGCGAAGGCGACGACGCTGCTGGCGACGGCGGGCGTCCCCGGCACGACGAGCGACGCGATCGTCGTCGGCGACGACCCCGACGGCGAGCCGGCGGCCTTCTCCGGGAGCGCCACGCCGGTCGGCGCGTCGACCCGGATCTGCGTCCGGGACGCGGTCCGAGCGAGTCTGCGGTCGCGGTACCCGGCCGACGAGTTTCCCGGACCGGCCGCCGAGGCCGAGCACGGCGCGGTCGCCGACGAGCGCGCGGAGGGTTTCGATCCACAATGACGAACGATACTGACACCGACGGAACGAACGATGGGGAATCGAACGAGAACGACACACGAGCGCGCACCCCCGGCGGTGGCACCGCCCCGGACGCGGCCCCGATCGACCCCGCCGCACCGGACGAGTTCGGCCTCGTACAGGCGTGGTGGGGCGACGGCAAGGGGAAGACGACGGCGGCGATGGGAATGGGGTTCCGCGCGGCCGGCCACGGCTACCGCGTCCACATGCTCCAGCTGATGAAGGGCGGCGCCGACAGCGTGGACGCGGTGCGCGGCGAGTACAACGCGATCGCCGCCATGCCCGGGTTCAGCTACGAGAACGCCGGCCACTACGGCTGGCACGGGCTCCTCGACGGCTCGGAGGACGACGAACACGCCGCAAAGGCGGCGGCAGCGTTCGAGCGGGCCGAGACGCTCATCGAGGGCGCGGAACGCGCCGACCTGACCGAACCGCTCCCGCTCGACGGCGACCCCGACGAGGGGGTCCATATGCTGATCCTCGACGAGCTGTTGTACGCCGCCGATCGGGGTCTCGTCGAGCCGGCGTCGGTCGTCGATCTCGCGGAGTCGAAGCCCGATGACCTCGAACTCGTCCTCACCGGGAGCCACGCCGAGCCGGCGTATCTGGAGGGCGTGGCCGACCTGATAACGAACGTCCGGAAAGTGACACACCCGTTCGACGCGGGCCACCGGGCTCGGCGGGGGACGGAGTACTGAGCGATGACCGCGGTTCGCCGACGGACGGCCCCGAAATGACCGAGACGATCCTGATCGCGGGGACCGCGAGCCACGTCGGCAAGAGCACGCTGGCCGCCGGGCTCTGCCGGCTCCTCGCGCGTCGCGGCGTCGACGTCGCGCCGTTCAAGGCACAGAACATGAGCAACAACGCCCGCGTGGCGCTCACGCCCGCCGGCAACTGGGGCGAGATCGGTGTCTCCCAACACGTACAGGCCCGCGCTGCCGGGACCCCGGCGACGACGGACATGAATCCCGTTCTACTCAAGCCACACGGCGACGGGGAGAGTCAACTGGTGATCGACGGCAAGGCGATCGGTCGTTTCGCCGCCGGCGACTACTACGAGCACCACTGGGAGCGCGCCCGGAGCGCGGCCCGCGACGCCCATCAACGCCTGACGGCCGACCACGACGTGGTCGTCGCGGAGGGGGCGGGCAGCATCGCCGAGATCAACCTCCACGACCGCGACCTCGCGAACGTCGAGTGCGCCCGCTTCGCGAACGCTCGGATCGCCATCGCGGTCGACATCGAGCGCGGCGGGGCGTTCGCGAGCCTCTACGGTACGCTCGAACTGCTCCCGGAGGACGTTCGCGACCGGGTCGTCGGCGCGGTGATCACGAAGTTCCGCGGCGACCCCTCGCTGCTGGAGCCGGGTATCGAGGAGATCGAGACACGGACCGGCGTGCCGATCCTCGGCGTCGTCCCCTACGACGACCCGGGGTTACCGGCCGAGGACAGTCTCTCGCTGCCGGACGCGGCCGAGGGGGACTCGTCTGCGGGTCCCGAGTCGGGCGTGCTCGGACGCGACGACGACGTCCCCGACGCCGAATCGGTCCGGATCGCGGTCCCGCGACTCCCCCGGATCTCGAACTTCACCGACCTCGACCCGCTCGTCCGTGAACCCGGCGTTCGCGTCGCGTACGTTCCGCTCGACGGGAGCCTCGTGGACGCCGACGCGGTCGTGATCCCGGGATCGAAGAACACCGTCGACGACCTGCTCGCGATCCGCGAGGCCGGCTTCGACGAGGCGATCCGCGCGTTCGACGGCCCGATCGTCGGGCTCTGTGGCGGCTATCAGATCCTCGGCGAGCGGATCACCGGGGCCGAGATCGAGGGGACGGGGTCCGTCTCGACGGTCGAGGGCATGGGAGCGCTTCCCGTCGAGACGCGGTTCACGACCGACAAGCGCGTCGAGCGGGTGACTCGGTCCGTCGACGGTTCCGGCCCGATCGTCGGGGCGGCCGGCACCGCGACCGGCTACGAGATCCACATGGGGCGTACGTCCCCGTCGGAGCCGGTCGAGCAGCCGCTCGGGCCCGAGAGCGCAGCGACGGGTCGCGTCCTCGGCACGTACCTCCACGGGCTCTTCGAGAACCAGGGCGTCCGCGACGCGTTCGTGGAGGCGGCGTTCGCCGCGAGCGACGCGTCGCGACCGTCGAGCGGTCCCGACCGTGACTCGGACGACTCCTCCCCGATGGACGCGTCCGACGACACGCCGTACGACCGGGCGGCGGACCTCGTCGCCGACGCGGTGGATCTGGGACCGCTCGGCCTTGCCGGCCCCTTTTGAAGGGTGCGAGGGACGGGACCGATGTATGTCGGCCGACGGGCCGGCTCGACCGAGGCCCCGGAGAGGCACCGAACCACGACGGGGAGCCGATCCGGACGGACGCAGCACGAGCGAGAGCGGGAGCGAGTGGATCGGATCGACGGCACCGAGATCGTATTTAAAAGAGCGTGAGCGGTCGCGACGGTCGCTTATAACCGAACGGAGCCGTGCGGTCGCCGTCACCGGCGGTGGAGCCGCCGGTTGTTAGCGAGCGCTTCGCTCTCACCCTGCGCGCCTCCGAGCGCCTTTTTAAGAGTGCGAGGGGCAGGCGCGAGGTCACCGAACGGCTCCGGCGACTGGGGCTGTGGCGGTCTCGACCGTTGACCCGCAGCCACCTCCTTATAAATGACTCCGACTCCGGCCGCCCGCGCCGGTCACCCGACGTAGTCGAAGGCGACCGCGAGGTCGTCGGCTCCCCAGAAGACGAAGCGGTAGCGGCCGGGTTCGAGGTCGGGACAGACCCGGAGGTGGTCCTCGTGGGGGCCGCCCTCGACCAGTCCCTCCTCGGTCATCGTGAACGACCACTCGACGGTCTCGGCGGGTCGCGTCGAGACGAGTTCGTCCGTGTACGCGAACCGCGAGGCGTCCTCGCCCCCGCGGACCTCGGTCCATCCCTCCTCCGTGTACGCTTCGAGGTTGTACTTCCCGTGGTTGCCGACGCCGATGTCGCGGGACGAGACGTTGGTCATCTCGACGCGGAACTCGTCGCCGCGTTCGAGCCGGAGCGCTTCCACCGGGTCGTCGCCGTCGTACGCGGGGTTCACGAGCCGCATTTCGAGTCCGTCCTCGTCGTCGACGCTTCCGGCGGAGCCCCAGTTCACGTCGTCGCCGGCGGACGAGTAATGCCGCTCGAACTCGTCGTCGGGACAGTCGAGCGCGGCGGGCACGCTCGCCGGATCCCCGTCGGGTCGCACGAAGCCGTCGAGCGACTCGGGGTCACGGATCCCCTCCTCGCCGGTGAGTTCGGCCGTTTCGTCCCAGCCATCGGTGACGGCGAGTCGGAGCCGATCCGGGAGCGACGCGGCCGTGACCCGGACCATCGCGCCGGAGTAGGTGACCGCCTCCCCGCAGGCGACGTCCTCGCCGTCGGCAGTGCTCGCGACCGTCGCGTCTCCGACGAGCGTTCCGTCCTCGACCGCGAGGTCCGCGAACTCGATCAGCGAGTCGCAGGTGGTCGGCCCGACCGACTCGACGTACGCGACGACGGACTCCTCGAACTCCGTCTCCTCCAGGAACGACTCCGTCTCGGCGTCGGCCTCGGCGAACAGCCAGCCCGCGTCGCTCGGATCGGTAACCAGCAGGCACACGCCGACCCGGTCGCTCCGTCGCCACGCGGGCCCGGAGAGCGCGCGCCCGACCTGGTGGACCGCCGTTTCGATCCCCTCACCGCCGGCATCGCCGTCACCGGTCCCGTCGTCGTCTCCGAGTCCGGTGTCGCCGTCGCCGACGCAACCGGAGAGCAGGGCGGTCGTCGCGGCGGCTCCGATCCCGTACAGCGTCTTGCGTCGGCCGAGTCGTTTCATACCCGTCGCTACGACCTGAATACGTAAGGGCTTCGTGTAAACTCAAACGGATTTCTGTCCTATCGTCGCTCGGGAACGCCGTCGTGAGCGTGGTCCCGACCCCCATCAGTCGTTCCGACCCACCTCGACCGGGGTAAGCCCTGCTCACGGTCGCTCGAACAGGCGGCGTATTCCCGCCTCGTCGAGGTCGGCCGCCAGTCCGAGGGCGAGCGCGACCCGCGCCTTCGCAGCCGGGAGGTCCCCAGCGAAAGTCACGCCGTGGCGTTCGAGCGTCACCGCGCCGCCCGGCGTTCCGTACACCGGTTCCGTCGGTCCGGCGGGGGGCCGACCGGCGACGACGACCGGAACCGAGCCGACCGCCTCCCGGATCGTGTCGCCGAGCGCGGCCGTGACGTTGCCGAGCCCGGTCCCCTCGACCACGAGTCCGCCCACGCCCGCGTCCAGAGCGCGTTCGATGGACCCCGCGCCCGCGCCGGTTCCAGAATGGATTACCGGCACCTCGGGGACGCGCTTCGCGGCCGTCCCGGGGTCGACGCCCGCGAGCGGTCCCTCGGATCCGGCAAGTGGGTCGGCGGCAACCCCGCGACGCGGCTCCCGCAGGATCCGCGAGCCCCCGCGGGTGAACGTTGCGACCGGGGCGCTTCCCGGCGAGGTCATCGTCGAGAGCGCGTTGCTGTGGCCCTTTATCACGTCGCGGGCGGCGTGAACTTCGTCGTCGAACGCGACGTGGACGCCGTCGGCAAAGCGCGGGTCGGCGGCCGCGCGGACCGCGAGCGTCAGGTTGGCAGGGGCGTCACTCGACGGCTCGTCCAGTCGGCGCTGTGCGCCCGTCACGATCACCGGAACCGGGAGGTCGGTGAGGACGTCGAGCGCGTAGGCGGTGTCCGCGAGCGTGTCCGTTCCGTGAGTGACCACGATACCGTCGGCGCCCGTCTCGTCGACGCCATCTGTGGCCGTCCCGTCGACTCCGTCAGCCGCGTCCCGAACTGCGGCCGCGGTCGCGAACAGGTCGCGCCAGCGCACGTCGAACCCCGGTCGGGCACAGACCTCCCGCGCGGAGACGCTCGCGTGGTCCTCGACGCTCGGCACGGCCGCGACGAGGTCGTCGCCGGTCTTCGCCGGTGCGGCCCCGTCAGCGTCGGGCTCGGAGGCGATGGTTCCGCCGCAGGCGACGACACGTACGTGGGGGATCGCGTTCCCGGATTCCGGAGCGTCCATGCCGTTCGATGAACGATCCGGACCGAAACGGCTTCGGTTCGCTCCCGGCTCCGCTCCCCGTCTCGAAGCGCTTACCCGCCCGCCGGGCCGACGACCGATATGACCGACGGGACCCGCGTCGAGTGGCGCGACTGGGGCCGGGAGGCGTTCGCCGAGGCCGACGACCGGGACTGCCCGGTGTTGCTCTCGCTGTCCGCCACCTGGTGTGAGGGCTGTCACGAGATGGACGCGACCACCTACGCGGAGCCGCGGGTGGCCGCCAACGTGAACGAGTGGTTCGTCCCGGTCCGCGTCGACGTCGACCGACATCCTCGCGTCCGCGAGCGATACAACATGGGCGGCTTCCCGACCACCGCCTTCCTCACACCGGAGGGAACGCTTCTCACGGGGGCTGGCTACCTCGGCGTCGACGGGATGCGTCAGGTGCTCGAGTCCGTCCGGACGATGTGGGTCGAGGACGGGCGGTCCGGGGGGCGGGTCCCTCGCGCGCTGAACGGCGACCGACCGCCGGCCGGCGAGCTCTCCGAGGCAATCGAGAATCACCTCGCCGGGCAGGTGGAGCGGAAGTACGACGCCGAACACGCCGGCTGGGGATCGGACGCGAAGTTCCCGCTCCCGCGAACCGTCGAGTTCGCGCTGAAACGCGACCGCGACCGCGCGTTGCGCACCCTCGACGCGGTCCACGATCACCTCGCGGACGACGTCGCGGGCGGCTTCTTCCGGTTCGCCGGCTCGCGCGACTGGGGGGACGTTGCCTACGAAAAACCCGCCGACACCAACGCCGCGGTGGCCCGGGCGTTCGCGAACGCCTACCTCTACACGGGCGACGAGGCGTATCGGACGCCCGCCGTCGACGCGGTGGAGTTCCTGGCCGACGACCTCTGGACCGGCTACGGCGTCGGCGGGAGTCTCGGTCCCGGACTCGGCCGCGCCTACTACGCCGCACCGGCCGAGGACCGCGCCGAGCTCGACTCGCCGCGTCGTGATCTCACGGTCTTCGCGGGCGCGAACGCGCTCGCGGCCGACGCGTTGCTCGCCGTCGCCGCCTACACCGACGACGAGCGCGCCCGCGAGTACGGCGACCGGATCCTCGACGGACTCGAACGCGACCTGATCGACGCGGACACCGGCGAGGTGGTCCACTACCGCGCGAACAACGAGGTCGGGGAGGCGGACCTGCTCGAAGACGTCTCACGCGTCGTCGCCGCGTACGTTCGCGGCGCGGGCGTGCTCGGCGAGGGGGCCTCGGTCGCCCGTGCGGTCGCGGACCGGGCGATCGAGACCCTCCACGTCGACGGCTCGTTCGTGGACGGTCCCCGTTCGGGACCGGCGCTGCTCGACCGGCCGTTCCGGCCGCTCGACGGCAACGTGGCGCTTTCGTCCGCGCTCGTCGATCTGGCGGCGCTCACCGGGGATGAGCGGTATCGCGAGGTCGCCCGCGAGACCGCGGAATCGTTCGCGGGTGCGACCGAGCGACTCGGGGTTCAGGTCGCGGAGTACGGGAGCCTCGTCGGGCGGTTGCTCCGCGGGACGACCGTTATCGCGGTCGGGACGGAGCCCGGCAGCGACCTCCACCGCGCGGCGTGGCGGGTCGCCGACCACGAGAAAGTGGTCGCCCCGAACGCACACCGGGCGGACGCGCCGGCTCCCCGAGTCGTCCCCGAGGGCTCGGCGGTCGTCCTCGTCGACGGGGTCGCCTCCGAACCTGCGACAACGCCGGACGAGTTGATGACGCGCGTCGCCGAGACGATCGACTGATCCCGACTCGCCTCGTCCGACGGACGTTTCCGACCATACCGCTCCGGTTTCGGGTCTCTTCTTTGTCCGTATCGTCGGGACGAACTCGCGTAAACGTCCGACGCGTTTATATCGTGTCCGAGGGATCGTCCGGTATGGCATCCCTTCGTGACCTCGGGCTCTCCGAGTACGAGGCCCGAGCGTATCGCGCGCTGTTGCGGACCGGTCCGACGACGGCGAAGGACCTCTCGCGGGCCAGCGAGGTCCCGATGGGGCGGATCTACGACGTGCTCAACAGTCTGGAGCAACACGACCTCGTTCGGAGTCAGGCCGCCAGCCGGCCGAAGAAGTACGCCGCGGTCGAGCCCGACGCCGCGCTCGACCGCCTCTTAGAGGAGAAACAGCGGGAGCTCGAGGAACGGGCGGAGCAGTACGGGGAGGTCGTCGACGAGCTGTCGACCGAGCTCGACGCCGGGGAACCGGTCGACGGACAGTTCTGGACGGCGGCCGTCGGCGGCGAGGACGCGACCGACCTCCTCTTGGAACGGATCGCGGCCGCCGAACGCCGAATGGTCGTCGTCGCCGGCGCGCCCGCGACCGGGTTCGACCTCGGAACGATCGGCGAACAGGTGACCGAAGAGTTGGAAGCGGCACTCGACCGCGGTGTCGAGGTCCGCGTGTTGCTCTCGCCCGAAACCGTCGACGCGCTTCCACGAAGCGTCGGTCGCCGGTACACGTCGGAACTGGCCGAGGTGGACGGGTTCGAGGTCCGGACATCACCCGGCGTCGACGGGACGTTTAACGTGTTCGACGAGATAGAGGTGTGTATCGAGGTGCCACACCCGCTGTCGGCGGACGAGCCGTTCGCGATGATCGATGTGAAGGACGTGGAGTTCGCGACGAGCGTAAAAGAGCAGTTCGAGCCGCGCTGGGCGGAAGCAGAGCCGCTGACGTTCGGGTAGTGACGGCCGGATCGACCGCTATCTCCTCGTTCCGACACCGCTCGCGAATCGTTGCGGTATCTCCCCGAAATATATAAAAAGGGCATATGGTCTGTACCGTGTTACTGCTCCCAATTTATTTGGCCAGTTTCGTGGCCGATGGCCCAACAAAGGCCGCCGACGGCGAGGACTCCGACGGTCCCCCACGTCGACTCGATGAGGAACTGCGCAACGAGAAGCGCCGCGCCCATCGAGACACCGACGTACACGCCCTCCGGAACCGAAATCGGAAGGCGATTCCGTGACTGAAGATCCGCAGCCACAAACGTCAGTGCGAGGGTCGCTATCCCCGCCAGTGGGAGTGTACCGAGGCTAGTCGTTATTGACATAGTTTCAGATAATCACGTCATCGGAAATATGTTCGGGGCGAGTGTCGTATGGAAGTGTGACATCGACAAGTTCGTCGTACGAGGGATCCGGACTATAAGACGCTCAGCAACCGCGTTTGCACGCTTACCGACGCAGTTCGTCCCGCAGGTCACCCATCCGAACCTCGCGTTCGGCGTGAGCGTTGTGCTGGTGGATCGACTCGTCGTTCGACTGTTTCATGTGGATCACGGCATCGTCCGGGAGGTGGTCGAACTCCTCGACGGTTCCCTCGGCGAGTGCGCGGACACAGTCCTCGACGAACTTCGCGTCGGCGTGGGCCTCGTAGGTCATGTGGTCCTCGTCGGGGCGCTTTGCCATGTTGTAGATACGCGCACTCATGGAGTCGCGGGCGACGTCGATCACGTCACGAAGGTCGACCGCCGGACTGTCGTCGGTCGTGATCGTCAGGGTCGCGTGGCCGCGCTGGGAGTGACCCGGCTGTGGAACCGCATCGAGGAACTCCTCTGTCGTCTCTTCGTCGATTCCGAGTTCGTGAAGCTTGTCACGGGCGCGAGACTCCGACATTCCCTGTGAGCAGGGACACACCGTCATGCCAGTGACTTCTGCGCCAATCTCCGCGCGAGTCCCCTCGTCGGTTGCGGTCGCGCTGGCGACGATGGTCGCCGTGCTCTGTGTTTCGAGTCCGGAGGCCGGCGTCTCCTCGCGGGTGACGAGCTCCGCCGACATCGACACCTCGGCGGTGGTGGTGTAGTCGTGTTTCTCCAGAAGACGCTCGGCAGCATCTCCACAGACGTCTTCGACGCGGTACGCTTCCTCACGAGTGATCTCCTCTAAGATCTCGTCTATCGTCGCGAGGTTGCGAGACATGTCGATTCCCTTCCGTCCGCTCGGGAGGTCGACGAACACCTCGAACTCGGCCATCAACACGATCGGTCGGTCGTCGCCACGGGCGAGTTTGACGAGTTTCTCCACGCCGGTGACGCCGACCTGCGAGAGGCCGACGGTGACGTCAGGAGCGGTCGCCTGTACGTCCGGCAGCTGGTGACTCATTTCGAACACGTTAGGGGAGGCGGTAGATTAGTGCTTTCGATAGGGGTACTCGACTCTGGGACCGGCGGCGATCCCCGCGACCGCCGTTCGTCGCCTCCGCAGTCACTCCTCGTCGCCTCCGACGGATCGTTCGGCCTTCAACTGCCTGACCTCCCGCTCCACATCGAGGTCGTCGAGATCGTCGAGCCGAACGGTCAGCGTCTCGTCGTCGCTCGGGGTCGCAGCTTCCGCGTCGTTGCCGGTCGACGAGGTCGAGGAGTCCGGCTCGGACGCGGTCCCGTCGGTCTGACCTCCGGAGACTCGCGTGTCGACCCGCCGGACCAGTACGTAGGTCGTGGCCGCGGTACCGGCGGCTACGGCTCCATAGGCGGCCAACAGCGCCTCGGCACCGAACCGAGCCTCCAACACTGGTCCCGCGAGCCACGCGAACACACAGACGCCGACGAGGAACGCCGTGGCGACGGGGACGGCTCTGCTCATGTGGTCCCCTTCGGCGTCATCCGACAAAGCCCTTCGCTCGCCGGGCGTTCGCGGCCCCGAAGCCGTGCTCGGCGGGACGTAACGCACCATTTATAACCGCGGCAGCGGAACCGTATCCCAACGACCATGCCGAGTTCCAATGGACCCCAGAAGGCGACCCGAGACAAGCTGTCGAACAAACCGAGAAACCGCGGTACGTCGCCGCCGCAGCGAGCGATCCAAGAGTTCGACGAGGGATCGCAGGTTCACCTCAAGATCGACCCGAGCGTTCAGAAGGGTCGCTTCCACCCCCGTTTCGACGGCCGGACCGGCACCGTGACCGGCAAGCAGGGCGCGGCGTTCACGGTCGAGATCACGGACGGCGGCAAGACGAAGACGCTGATCGTCAGTGCCGCCCACATGAGCCGTCAGAACTGAGATGACGATATTCAAGGAGAAGATCAGCGAGGAGTACCTCACGACCTCCGAGGCGAAGGATATCCTCGCGGATATCGAGGCCGACCGTGCCGACGACGAGGAGCGAGAACTGCGGTACGAGCTGGCACGAGCGATCGAGCACGCGAACCGGTTCGCGTTTCTCGACGCCGAGGAGTCCAGAGAGCTCGTCGAGGAGCTCGCCGACCTCGATCCGATCGACGTTCCGACCGCGATCAAGATCGCCGACCTGCTCCCCGAGGACCGAACGGAGCTCCGGTCGGTGTTCGCCCAGGAGCGCTACTCGCTCGACGGCGACGAGCTCGATGACGTGTTGAACGTCGTCGCGAGATACGCCTAACACCGGTTCGCCGTCGTCGCGCCTCGTCTCCCCCGTCGACGGTTCTCGTCACCGACGGCGGTTTTTTGTCCGTTCGAGCGCTACCGTGTAGCATGACCCAAGACGACCCTGCCGCGTCCGAGGGTGCCGGTGCGAGCGCCGAGAACGGGCCGGAGAACGCGCCTGCGGGTTCGGGTGACGAGGCCGGGTCCAGTGGGCCGACCGACGGGTCGGCTGGTCCGGTCGCGGTCCTCCTCGACGTGCTTCCCAACGGTCGCCCGGACGACGACCGTCCGGCCTACCAGAAGTCGCCGATCGCCTACGGTCTCGGCGCGCCGTCGTTCCGGCTGTACGAGGTCACGCTCGACGACGACGCCGACGTCTCCGTCACCGATCGGGTCCGGCTCGACGGGACCGCGGTGTCTCGGTACCGAGCGGTCGAGTTCGACGACCTCACCCGCAACGCGGCCGCCGAGATCGAGTACGCGGTTGAGGCGATCGTCGACGCCGACGAGCAACGGTTCGTCGACTTCTACAACGAGGCCGGCCCCATCACCCTCCGGCTCCACCAGCTCAACCTCCTGCCCGGCGTGGGCAAGAAGCTGCGAAACAACGTCCTCGACGAGCGGAAACGCGGTCCGTTCGAGACGTTCGAGGAGATCTCGGATCGGGTGTCCGGACTCCATAGACCCCGCGAGGTCGTCGTCGAACGGATCGTCGAGGAGATCCGGGCGGACGACCTCAAATACCGGCGGTTCGTGAACCGCGAGGAGTAGCCGGCCGATCTCGCTGACGGCGAAACGGGACTTTTACCCCCGGCGACCGTCTACCGCGTCCATGACCGATCGATCGATGGATCCGGGAGCGGCGTACGGGACGCGCGATCCCGACGCGCTCGCGCGGCGAGCCGGTACCCGTGCGGACCCGGACCACGATCAACACTTCCTCGTCGACGACCGGGTTCTCGACCGGTTGCCGACGTACCTCCCCGAGGACGCCGACGCGAGCCACGTCCTGGAGATCGGAGGCGGGGCGGGGGCGCTCACCGACCGGCTCCTCGCGCTCGTCGACGCCGAAGGGCAGGATTCCGGCCGCCTCACCACTGTCGAGCGCGACCCGGCGTTCGCCGCCTTCCTCCGCGAGGAGTTCGCCGACGCCGTCGACTCCGGCGTTTTCGACGTGATCGAGGGCGACGCGCTCGACGTGGCGTATCCTCCGTTCACTGCCTGTATCGCCAACCTCCCCTACGGCGTCTCCTCGGAGATAGCCTTTCGGCTGCTGCCCGAACGGAAGCCCCTCGTCCTCACCTTTCAGGCCGAGTTCGCCGACCGAATGGTCGCCTCCGCCGGAGAGTCCGAGTACGGTCGTCTCTCCGTCTCCGCACAGCACTACGCCGCGGTCGAGATCGTCGAGCGGATCCCGAAGGAGGCGTTCGATCCGCAGCCGGCCGTCGAGAGCGCGGTCGTCCGGTGTACGCCGCGGGACCCCGACTACGCCGTCGGCGACGAAGCCTTTTTCCTCCGGTTCGTCAAGGCGCTGTTCACCCAGCGACGCAAGACGGCCCGAAACGCGGTCCGCAACACCGGTCACATCTCCGGGCTGGACGACCCCGACGCCGTCGTCGAGGCGGCCGACGAGGACCTGATGAGCCGTCGGCCCGGGACGCTGGAACCGTCCGCGTTCGCCGCGCTCGCCGAACTCGCTCGGGAACACGGGAACCCGACGGAGGTCTGAGATGAACGGGGTCGGCGTCGTGACGGCGATCGGTTCCCTCCCGGACGTCGAGCGGCTGGTGACAGCGAACGTCTGGCGGCTCGCCGTCTCGGCCGCCATCGTCGGCGTCGTGCTCGGCGTCCGGTATCTGACCGGTCGAGTCAAACGTCGGAACGGCGAGTTGACGTCGAAACAACGCCTGCTGCTCTCGACGACCGTGGCGGGAACCACCGCGGCCGGCGTGTTGGGGCTGCTGGTCGTCTGGGAACGGAGCGGCGCGATCGTGGACGCGTACGAGGCCGCACTGATCGCCGATCACCTCTCGAACATCGTCCTCGCGGTGGTGTTGCTGGCGAGCGCCTACGCGGTGACCGACTTCCTCGGCGGCGTGATCCGCGAACTCGCCGTCGAGAGCACGGCGATCTCCGAACATCAGGAGGAGATGCTGCTTCGGATCGTCCAACTCAGCGTCTACACGCTGGTCGCGCTGGTGACGATCGGCCTGTTCACCGACAACGTCGGCAGCCTCCTCGTCGGTGCCGGGTTCCTCGGGATCGTCGTCGGGATGGCGGCGAGACAGACGCTCGGTGCCGTGCTCGCCGGGTTCGTGTTGATGTTCTCGCGACCCTTCGAGGTCGGCGACTGGGTAGAGATCGGCGACCACGAGGGGACGGTCACGGAGATATCGATCATCAACACGCGGCTCCGGTCGTTCGACGGCGAGGTCGTGACGGTGCCCAACGACCGGGTGCGGTCCGAGACGGTCGTCGACCGGTCCCGTCGGAACCGGCTCCGGATCGGGATCGAGGTCGGCGTCGACTACGATACCGACGTCGAGCGGGCGGCCGCCGTGATCGAGTCGACGGTCTCCGACGTCGACGGGATCGCTCGAATGCCGGAACCAGACGTGGTAACGAAGCGGTTCGCAGACTCCGCGGTCGTCCTCGGGGTTCGCTACTGGATCACGAAACCGAGCATGCGGAAGCAATGGCGCACGCGGACCGCCGCGATGAACGCGATCAAAGCCGATCTGGAGGCCGCTGGGATAACCATCCCCTTCCCGCAACAGACGCTGTCCGCCCGGAAGGAGGAGTTCGGCGTTCAACTCGACTCGCGTGTCGGCCGCGACCCCGATTCCGGTACGTCGAACGCGGGAGGTTCGGGCGGGACGGGTGCCTCGAACGCGTCGGGGACCTCGGACGCGGAGGGGTCGAAGTGACCTCGGCGTCCGCGCTCGGGGCCGTCCGCTCGGGGCTGCTCCCGGGATCGTTTCCGTCGGCGGTCGTCGGGACGACGGAGACGCAGCTGTCGTGGTACTGGCAATGGGCCCTTCGGATCCAGCGATGGATAGACACCACGGGGGGACAGTATCTCGCGACGCTGGCGACGGTCGGGGCGTTCGCGGCGATCGTGTTCGTCGTGTTCGGTGCGGGTCGGCCCCTCCGGGAGCGGTTCGGCTCCGACACGGTCCGGGCGGCACAGTGGTCGCTGGTGACCGTCGTCTCCGTGGTGTTCAGCGCGTTCCTCGTCGCCGTGTGGCGGCTGACGGGGGAGGTCGAGGCGGCGCTCGAGTCCGTCGCCGTTGGTCCGGAGGCGGCGATCCGCGCGCTCGTGACGCTCATCGCGGTCGTGGCCGCCTACTCGGTCACCCGACTGACGAAGCGGTCGGTGAAACGCGCGGTCGCTCGGGGGAGCGTCTCGGAACACCAGCGGGAGGTCGCCCATCACCTCGTACAGGTCATCGTGTTCGTTCCGGTCGCCGGGTTCGTGGTCGCGTTGTGGGGGATCCCGGTGCGAAGCCTGTTTCTCGGGGCGGGGGCGCTCGGGATCGTGGTCGGGTTCGCGGCCCGACAGACGCTCTCCGGCGCGCTCTCGGGATTCGTGATCCTGTTCGCGCGCCCGTTCAAGGTGGGCGACTGGGTACAGGTCGGGAGCCGTGAGGGGATCGTGACGGACATCACGCTGTACAACACCCAGCTCCGGACGTTCGACGAAGAGCACGTCCTCGTTCCGAACGACCAAGTGACCGGCGACGAGGTCGTGAACTTCACAAACACCGATCGGCTCCGACTCACGACGGACGTCGGCGTCGACTACGACTGCGACGTGGCGCGGGCGGCAGCCGTCGCGACGCGGACGATGGAGGGGATCGACGCGGTCGCGGACACGCCGGACCCCGACGTGGTTCGCCACGCGTTCGGCGACTCCGCGGTCGTGATCCGGCTTCGCTACTGGATCGAACCGGCGACCATCCAAGGGAAGTGGCGGGCGCAGAACGCGGTGATAGAGGAGGTCAAAGAGACGTTCGAGCGTGAGGGGATCGATATCCCGTTCCCGCAGCGATCGGTGTCGGCTCGGCTCGACGGAGTCGAGGGATCCGCGGCGACGGTCGGTGCCGACGCCGCCGGAAGCGACACGGAAGACGCGGGTAGTGGCGACGGGGCGGAACGATGACCGGGCTCGACCGCGGCGGACCGGACGTGTACCGCCCGGCCGAGGACTCCGGACTCCTCGCGGAGGCGGCGGTCGAGACGGCTCACGGCCGGGTTCTGGAGGTCGGCACCGGATCCGGATGGGTCGCGGAGCGGATCGCCGAGGAGCGCGGACTCCGCGTCATCGGCAGCGACCGGAACCCACACGCGGCCGCGGAGGCCCGCGAGCGGGGAATCGAGGGAGTCGTCGCCGATCTGCTCGATCCCTTCCGCGGCGGCGCGTTCGACACGGTGTGTTTCAACCCGCCGTACCTGCCGACCGATCCGGACAACGAGTGGGACGACTGGATGGAGCACGCGCTCTCGGGCGGCGAGTCCGGTCGCGAACTCATCGCGCCCTTCCTCGTCGACGTCGGCCGAGTGCTCGCACCCGGCGGCACCGTTCTGCTCCTCGTCTCCTCGCTGACGGGGTACGAGGAGGTGCTGGCGCTCATCGCGGATGCGGGGTTCTCCCACGAGGTGGTCGTCGAGGAGTCGTTCCCGTTCGAGACGCTCACCGTGCTCCGACTCGAACGGGAGGGGTGATCGAAGCGTCGGACTCCGATTCCGACGGCGTCTACTCGGTGACGGATCCCGATCGTCCCTCCTCAGTCGGGCGATTTCTCGTCCCGCCACGCTCGACGGGCCCCACCGGCACCCGCCGGACCCGCCCATCGGACTCTCCGGATCGATCGGGGTGGATCACGGCCGCCAGCGCTTCGAGCGTGTCGACGACGCGGTGGCTGTGGCGGTTCA
>OBKM01000558.1_pt1 | contig 18279 bp, 19 predicted proteins | sample 1519691 | NCBI WGS metagenome assembly OBKM01 (sample SAMEA37050418, study PRJEB22526) | metagenome | biome: saline pan; feature: lake; material: water | place: Egypt | collected 2015 | depth 0.5 m | reverse complement strand
CCGCATGCAGTAACTCTCCACCGCCGATACCACCGTCCGAATCGCTCCTGCTCTCGATCTCCCAAGCACAGACCGGGGTCGACAGCGTCTACAACATCCGTTTGAGTCTCGGTGACCGTATGGGTAAAAGACAGGACTAAAGTCGTGGGCTTTCTTCTTGAGCTACCGTAATGACCGAACTACGGTATCTTCCTGCGGCAGATGACGTAACGACATTCACGGCGACGGTTACGGCGGCTAGTGTCGATGAGATGGTTCTCGATGGAACGTACTTCTACCCAGAAGGCGGCGGCCAGCCGGCGGATCACGGTGAGCTGAGGTGGAACGGCGGTCGGGCGGCCGTCGTCGACGTCCGAAAGGACCACGGAGATGTTGTGCACGTCCTCGACGAACACACCGGAACGGTCCCGGAGCCTGGCGCGACCGTGGAGGGCAAAATTGATGCCGACCGGCGAGGACAGTTGCGACGGATGCACACCGCTCAGCACGTCGTCTCACGGGTCGTCCTCGACGAGTACGGCGCGACAACGGCCGGCAACCAGGTCCACACCGATCGATCACGGATCGACTTCGAACCGGCGGACTTCGACGCCGACGACGTCGCGTTCATTGAGGAGCGGACGAATGCGGCGATCGATCGCAACCTCACAGTGACAAAGGAGAACCGGCCACGTGAGGTCGTCGAAGCGACCGTCGACGAGGGACGGGCGTTGCTCGACCTGATCCCCGATCACGTCGATCCCTTGCGGGTCGTCGAGATCGAAGACTTCGATCTGTGCCCCTGCGGGGGGACCCACGTCGACCGACTCGGATCGATCGGGACCGTCGAGATCACGAACCGCAGTTCCAAGGGTGAGGACATTACCCGGATTGAGTTCGTGCTCCATTCCTGAGAGCGCTGTCCTTATTTTCCCAGAGTCGCTCCCCCAAACAATGCAGTCCAGTGAACCGGGCGTCTACCTGATCACACAGGGCACCCTGGGTGTTCATCCAACAGAGGCTGTTGTAGAGGCCGCTCTTCAAGCAGACATCGATGTCGTCCAGCTTCGAGAGAAAGGGCACACGGCACAAGAGCGATACGAGCTTGGGGTCACACTCCGAGAGCTAACGGCTACGGCCGGCGTTCCCCTGATCGTCAACGACCGGATCGATCTTGCAGCGGCAATCGACGCCGACGGCGTCCACCTCGGTGACGACGATCTACCGGTCGCGGTCGCTCGCGAGCAACTCGGCGCCGACGCCATCGTGGGTCGGTCTGTCTCGACCCCGGAAAAGGCCCGGGCAGCGACAGCCGCTGGGGCAGACTACCTCGGTGTCGGTGCGGTCTACGAGACCAGTACGAAAGGCGACGTCGCTCCGGAAAACCAGGGAATCGGGATCGATGGCTTGCGTGCGGTTGTCGAGGCAACCACGCTGCCGGTGTACGCCATCGGTGGTATCACCGTCCAGCGGGCCTCGCGTGTAATCGAAGCCGGTGCCGATGGAGTGGCCGTGATCTCTGCTATCGTTGCTGCCACAGAGCCCGGAGAAGCAACTGCAGCACTCAAACGGACAGTTACCCGTGATACAGACTGATCTTCAAGCGGCGGTTAAAGAGGTCCACAACCGGACGCCACTCGTCCACGCGATCACGAACCGTGTCACAATCAACAACGTTGCAAACGTCATCCAGTATCTCGGTGGATTACCAGTGATGTCGGACGACCGCCGGGAGGTAGCGGCGATGGTGCAGACTGCGGATGCGCTGCTTTTGAACACTGGGAACGTCTCGCCGGAGGGTGCCGAGACGATGCGTGCGGCCGCAGCCGCCGCGAACGGGGCTGATGTCCCCGTCGTTCTCGACCCGGTAGCGGTCGGGACAACGCCGACACGAGACCGACTCGTCGACCATCTGCTGCAGGATATCGATGTATCGGTGATCAAAGGCAACTACGGCGAGATCAGTGCGCTCGCCGATCGAGAGGCTGCGCTCCGTGGTGTCGAAGCCGTCGGCGACTACGAGACAATCGAGGCCACAGCGATGGTAGTCGCCAGACAAACAGGGGCCGTCGTCGTCGCCTCCGGTGCTGCGGACGTGGTGGGGACAGAAAACGTTGCCTACCAAGTGACCGCTGGCGACCGGATGCTCGGCGAGTTCGTCGGCTCCGGGTGTATGCTCGGCGGGAGCGTGAGTGTGTTCGCCGGCGCAATGTCAGAGCAGCCCCTCCGGGCAGCGATTGCAGGGACGGTTGTTTACGGGATCGCCGCAGAGCAGGCTGCTGAGGAAGGTACCTACAACGGGCCCGAGAGCTACCGAACTGCACTTCTGGACGCGGTAGCCGGGCTCGATCCGAAGGGGCTTGCCGGCCTCGGTGCAGCCAGGATCGACACAGTGAGCGAAGCCGCGGAGGACTAAGCGCGGACCGTATTTTCTAGGTCCTGACCGGCGGTTAACCGCCGCAGGTTGGTCGCCAGAAGCGCTGCGCGGCGTTGGTAGTACATGGGAGTCTCACCGGCGACATGTGGCGTAATTCGAACGGTCTCGATGTCCCACAACGGATGGTCGCCCGGCAGCGGTTCCGGATCAGACACATCAAGTGTCGCCGCCTGGATATGTTTCCGCTGGAGTGCGTACACCAGAGCGTCGGTGTCGACGACCGCCCCCCGAGCGACGTTTGTCACGGTGGCAGACGGCGGGAGCGTGAGAAGTTCGTCGCGGCCGATCAGCCCCCGCGTGGTATCCGTTAGCGGACACGCTAAGACGAGGTGGTCCGTCCGGGCGAGTGCAGCCTCAAACGCGTCCTGATCGTACCCGTAGACGCGGTCCGTCGGGGCGCCTTTCTCCGGGGAGTGCCGGATCCCGATCGTTGTCACGTCAAAACCCGCTAAACGCTCCACGGTTGCCTTGCCGATGGCCCCAAGCCCGACGATAGTAACCGTGTCACCGGCAAGTTCTTGGCTCCCGTAAGCGCGCCACTCGTTGCGCCGCTGTCTGCGCTGGCCGCGGTCGAAGCGGTGAACCATGGCGAGGATGCTCCCGACAACGTACTCCGCGATGATCGGCCCGTGGACGCCCGAGGCGTTCGTAACGATCACATCCCGGTCTGCGAGGGCATCAAGCGGGAGGTGGTTCGTGCCCGAGTACAGACAGGCAAACCACTCGAGATCGGGGGCATACGCTAGATCCTCCTCGGAGAGCACGCCGCCGGAGACAATCTCCGCCCCAGCGAGCAGCTCCCGCCGCGTTGCTGTGGTCCGTGCAACGGTGATCTCTTGCTCCGGCAGCGTTGTCTCAAGCTCGTTGGCGTAGTCTTCGATTGGTTGCCCGTGGACTCCTGGTGGAAGCACAAGAATATCGGGCATACTGTGACCACGACGGCCCGATGCGATAAACACCACGGGAAGCCGATCCCGGCATAATTATCAAAGAGGCTTGCAAACGACCAACCGTGAAAGGGCAGGAGTGGTATCAGGCGAGTGACGTCGCGGAAGAGTACGAAGACAAGCGGTTTTCCGGCGGCGGTGAGCTCATCGATCGGCGCGAAAAACGGGCCGTGCTCGAGGCGGTTGAGCCTGTTGAGGACCGGGAGGTTCTCGAGATTGCGTGTGGCACCGGTCGGTTTACCGCACTACTCGCCGAGCAGGGCGCCGATGTCGTGGGGCTCGATATCTCGGCGCCGATGTTACGGCAGGGACGAGGCAAGGCACAGACCGCAGGGGTCGCAAAGCAACTTGAGTTCTTGCGAGGCGATGCCGGACGGCTGCCGTTTCCGGACGACGCCTTCGATGTGGTCCTGGCGATGCGGTTTTTTCACCTCGCGCCCACGCCGGCAGCGTTTATTTCGGAGATGAAGCGTGTCAGCCGGGAGCGTGTGGTGTTCGATACCTTCAACAGCTACAGTGCACGAAGCATCTACAACTGGGCGTTACCCATGGGGTCACGGCTTTACACGCGCAATCAAGTCGCTGACTTGCTCAAACAGGCAGACTTGCGTCTCCTCGATGCGACTCACGAGTTCATTCTTCCATACGGCTTCTACCGGAAGTTGCCGCGAACAGTCGCACGACCGTTCCGCTTGGGAGACACGACACTCCAGCGGTTGCCGGGCGGCCAGCGGCTTGCGTCTGTCTCCTACTGGACGGCGGCCGTCGAGTGAACGACCCCACCCCACTCGCTCTTCGCAGGGTGTCTGCCCGTTCAGGTGGACAACAGGGCCCGCTGTTCCACACGCTTCGGGCCGGCGACGCCCGCCGCAAAGGCGCCGGCCGACGGCGGGCAAGCAGGCCCGCCGGGATCAGACTGCTTTTATACGGCTGTTGCCGACTACCGGGTAGATGAAGCTCTCGGTGGTCATCCCGACGCTCAACGGACGCCAGCGCCTCGCCGCCTGTCTCGACGCCGTCGCGACACACCTCCCCGAGACGGAGGTTCTGGTGGTCAATGGGCCCTCAGTCGATGGCACGACCGGGATGATCAAGGAGCGGTCGGACGTGGACGTCCTTCTCGAGACGCCGACCCGGAACCCGACAGTCGCCCGCAATGCCGGCATCAGAGCGGCGACGGGTGACACGATCGCCTTCTTACGCCACGATAGGCTCGTGGACGCCGGATGGATCGATGGACTCAACACAGCACTCGGTAACGGTGTCGACGCTGTCACCGGACCAACACGGGGCAAAGACAGTCCAGAGCCGGTAAACCAGGAGAACGTGGCCATCCGTCGGGAGATTCTCGAGACCGTCGACGGCTTCGACGAGTATCTCACCGACGCAGGGGTTGCGGATCTGTGGCTTCGGGTGCAGGCAGCCGGATACGAGACAGCCTACGACGATCGGTTCACCGTCACACAAGCCTACGGCACCGACGGCGGCGAAACCGGAGCCGGACAGCGCCACAGTGCCCAGGCAGTTGGGTACCTGATTGGCAAGAACGGCCCGTTGTCGGTCCGGCGGGTGACATCACCGGCAGTGCGGTCGGTGTTCGGTCGGCCACAGGCACTGCCCCGGAAGGCGCACGCGTTCGGAATCGGATTAAAAGACGGTGTCGCCGCCCGTCGCAGTGGTGGCCGTGGCGGGAACCCGAATGGGGTGTCAACGACGAACAACCGGTCGATCAAGCAGTTCGACTGGCGGTGACCCACTGCGGGAGCCAGCTCCGGCGGTTCCGTCGGAGCTAATCTGAATCAGGTAGAGTTCAACGAGGGGATAACCCGCCGTGGGTTCGTATCGAACACCCGGTGGAGCTTGTCCTCGGAGACGTCGAGTGTGAGAATCTCCATGATGCCGACACTGGGGTGGTTAAACGGCGTGCCGCTGCCAAAGAGGATGCGATCGGGATACTCGAGAAGAGCACGCTCGAGGACCGACCGGTACCGGACGTGGCTGGTCTCGAGATAACAGTTGTCTGTAGTTTCCAGTAGGTCGAGCATCTCGTGCATCAACGATCGACGCATCGGATAGCCACCGAAGTGGCCAATGATCAACGGAAAGGCTCGGTCGAGCAGCGTCTCAGCGATCTGTGCCGGCGGGAACCCCTCGCCACCGCGGACAAGCACCGGCAGGTCGGCGTCTGCCAAGGCAGCAAGCATCTCGTCGTCGGGGACCCCGTCGCGGGCGGGATCGATAACGAAGCCGTGAAAGCGGTCGTCGTACCCATACTGACGGATATCGGCCGGTGTGGTCGACTCCGCTGTCGACCCGCGGAGTGCTTCCCGGACACGCACGGCAGCACCTCCCTCCGGCACTCGTGAGCCCTGAATACGGGCAAAGGCAGTGAATGGCCGGTTGACGCTTTTGCGTGCGACCGCGTTGTTGTGTCGGAGGTACTCGTGTTCGGGGGACGCCGGCGGCGCTACGATCGTCTGGACAACTCCCGCGTGGTACATCTCACGCTCAAGTTGCTCGGCAGACATCCCAGGCACCGCGTTGGCGGGTGGTGACTCCGCCGTCTGTAACCGGCCGCTGACGTCGACGACCTGGTAGCGGTGCTCGAGTTCAAGCACTAGACTGCAGTTTAACACCGGGGTACTTCGGCGTATCGGTCCTCCGGGCGAGCTAGTAAGGTTTATATTGAACCGCTGTCCTACTTTCATTCAGATCATGGCTGAATCAGACTCACCACAGCAACGTCTCGGCGGGCAGCCGCTTCTTGTACTCAGCGAAGACAGCGAGCGAACGTCAGGCGAGGACGCTCGACAGTCGAACATCTCCGCGGGGAAGGCAGTAAGTGAAGCAGTTCGAACCACGCTTGGACCGCGGGGAATGGACAAGATGCTCGTTTCCGACGACGGCGATGTGGTAATCACAAACGACGGCGCGACGATTCTCGACGAGATGGATATCGAGCACCCGGCGGCAGAGATGATCGTTGAAGTCGCCGAGACACAGGAAGAAGAGATCGGCGACGGCACTACCACCGCAGCAATTCTGACCGGGAAACTGCTCGACCGCGCCGAAGAGCTGTTCGAAGACGACGTCCACCCAACGACGATCGTCGAGGGCTACTACGAAGCTGCTTCGATCGCGGCTGATGCGATTGACGAACTGGCCCTTGACACGGAGATCGATCGAGAGACGCTGCTGAACGTCGCCAGCTCGTCTATGACTGGTAAGGGAACCGGTGGCGTCACCGCTGACCGACTCGCAGAGGTCGTCGTCGACGCCGTCGAGGCAGTCCGCGACGGCACGGATGCGAACCGCGATAATGTCAGTGTTCAGTCCCAGGCGGGGGCTGCGTCCTCGGCGACGAAGCTGGTCGAGGGCATCGTTCTAGACGAGGAGCCGGCGACAGAGCGGATGCCAACAACGGTCTCGGATACCTCGGTGCTGGTTCTCGACGTCGAACTCGAGGTTACCTCTGGCGATGTTGACGCAGAGTACAGCGTCGAGAGTGTCGACCAGCTGACCGCGGCGATGGAATCCGAGGAACGTGAACTGCGTGGGTACGCCGAAACGATCGTCGAGAGCGGCGCCGACGTGGTCTTCACGGGTGAAGATATGGACGACCGCGTCGCATCCTATCTCGCACGCGAGGGTGTCCTCGCCTACAGCGACCTGTCAAGTTCTGACGTGACGGCGGTTGCGAATGCAACCGGCGCTACCCGGGTCGGAGATCTGAACGACATCGAAGCCAGCGACCTCGGCTCGGCGGACGAGATCCACACTGACGAGTTCGACGACGACGAGCTGACCTTCATCGAAGGCGGTGCCGCCGCAACGGCCGTGACTGTCTTCGTCCGCGGTGGTACCGAGCACGTCGTCAACGAAGTCGAACGAACGGTCAACGACGCCCTCGACGTGGTCTCTGCGACCGTCGAAACCGATGCCGTCGTGCCCGGTGCCGGTGCCGCCGAAATTGCCATCGCAGATCAGATCCGGACCGAGGCCGACTCCATTGAGGGGCGCCGTCAGCTCTCTGTCCGGGCTTTCGCGGATGCCGTCGATGCACTACCACGCACGCTCGCAGAGAATGGGGGCGCCGATCCGATCGACGCACTCGTCGACCTGCGTGCCGAACACGACGAACACGGCCGCGCCGGGTTGATCGCCGAAGGACGAACCGCAAACGTCGGTGACCCCGTTACAGAGGGCATTCTCGACCCAGCAGCGGTCAAGCAGGAGGCCGTCAAGAGCGCAACCGAAGCAGCGACGATGATCGTCAGGATCGACGACGTCATCTCCGCAGACTGACGACCGTCTCGTCTCAAACCGTGGACCCGCGGCTGGAGAGTAAGTCGAGAGCCCACCACGTTTACAGAATGCAAGGAGAACGTCCCGGGGCGTGACCCCGAGACAGTTCACCGTGAGAACGACGCCGACACCCAGGAATCGATTCACAAGGGGTCGCCGTCTCAGGGTGTTACAGAGTTTCAAAAAGAAACCAAGGCGGATTCACCGCCCCACCGTGGGCGAGGAGGAAGCCGACACTCGCCACAGCACACAAATTCTTAGTGGTTGGTATCCCAACAGATTGGTCGTGGGCGGCGGCCCACAGTTGTCGCCGGCTACGGGCCGCAGTCAACCGGCCCCGAAGTCAGGGATACCGACCCGTGAACGCCCGAAAGCCCTTCGCGTACGACGCGGTGAGTCCACTGACAAGCCACGGGCCACCGCGCCCGTGGCAGTTGACGGCGAAATCCACGGCTGAGCCGCGGGAGGAAAACGAACGTGTCGACGTGTCGTCTCCGTCGACCACCTGCACGCCGTGATACAGACCGGCCACCCATACTTCCATCCTCAGACGGGGTCACGCGATCACCGCTCAAAAACGTCACCTTTCGACACCTCTCGGAGCCGGTAGCCCCCGTCAAACTCACGGATCGTCTGGACGACCGGATCCGGGACTAGATCTTCCCACGGTTCCTCGGCGATCATCCGCTGTCTGATCAAGGTGCCGCGGTACTTGCTGCGGTCAAACACCGGGCCCTGTCTGGCCTCGATGCCGGCCTCCTCGAGCAACTGAAGGACGAGAGCGTTGTTCGAGAAGGCAACGTCGAACGGCGGACACATGCTGCAGACGTGGCTGACCCATAGGGCGTTGCGATTGATGTCCTGTAGGGGGACAATATAAGGGGTAAGGTCTACGTCAGCGAGCGCTCTGGTGAGCATCACGTGGCGTTCGCCGGCGGTAAACGGGTTTTGCTCGGTGTGTGACTTGTCGGCACTGCCGATTCCGACGACGAGCTCGTCGACGGTCTCAGCGATCCGCTTGATCACCCCGTGGTGACCGCCGTGATAGGGCTGAAACCGGCCGATATAAAATCCACGATGCATACGTCCGCTGAACAACACACAAAAATAAGCGTAGTGTCTGAACACCAGCGTGACCCGGCGGGAGAAAGTATATCAACGGCGCTCTCTTGAATATTGGTAGCTTGAATACCAATGAGTGAAGACACGAAGACTGATGAAGCTCCCGTCGATGACGAGTCAGAGGCGCCCCCGGAATCGGGGAGCGAGGAGTCACAAGACGGAGACCAACGACGGTCAGGGCTGTTCCACAAAGGCGCAGCGGAAGACGCGCCACGGCCTGGTGAGGAAGGCTCGCTGTTTGACGACACAGAGCAGACAGACGACGCACCGGCGCCAGACGAACTCGACGAGGACAACCTCGGGCAGGATATTCCCGAGGAGATGATTCGGGACGACTACGATCCCGAGACACAGGAAGATCTCCTGGGCGGCCTTGACGTCCAGAGCACCTCTGAGATTCCGATTCCAGACCGACTCGTCGATCAGGTGATCGGGCAAGACCAGGCACGTGACATCGTCGTCAAGGCGGCAAAACAACGTCGTCACGTGATGATGATCGGCTCCCCAGGAACGGGGAAGTCCATGCTCGCCAAAGCGATGAGCCAGCTGTTGCCGAAGGAAGAGCTGCAGGACGTGCTGGTCTACCACAATCCAGACGACGGCAACAACCCAAAGGTCCGGACAGTACCGGCCGGCAAGGGCGATCAGATTGTTGAGGCCCACAAGGAGGAGGCAAACAAGCGCAATCAGATGCGGATGTTCCTGATGCTGATTATTGTCGCGATCATCCTCGGGTACACCCTGTTGACCTCGACAAACATCCTGCTTGGCATCATCGCCGCCGTCATCGTTTACTTCCTGTTCCGGTACACCCAGCGGTCGTCGGATGCGATGATTCCGAACATGGTCGTCAACAACGCCGACCAGCAGACGGCACCGTTTGAGGACGCAACGGGTGCCCACGCTGGCGCACTGCTGGGAGACGTCCGCCACGACCCGTTCCAGTCCGGTGGAATGGAGACGCCCAGCCACGACCGTGTCGAGCCAGGGGCAATCCACAAGTCCCACAAGGGCGTTTTGTTCGTCGACGAGATCAACACCCTTGAGATCCGCAGCCAGCAAAAGCTCATGACAGCGATCCAAGAGGGCGAGTTCTCGATCACCGGCCAGAGCGAACGTTCCTCGGGAGCAATGGTCCAGACCGAGCCGGTGCCCTGTGACTTCGTCATGGTGGCCGCCGGCAACATGGACGCCATGGAGAACATGCACCCGGCGCTGCGCTCACGGATCAAGGGGTACGGCTACGAAGTCTACATGGACGACACCATCGACGACACCCCCGGTATGCGCCGGAAGTACACCCGGTTTATTGCCCAGGAGGTCGAAAAAGACGGGCGCCTCCCGCATTTCTCCCGGGAGGCCGCGGAGGAGGTCATCCTAGAGGCCAAGCGACGCTCCGGCCGGAAAGACCACCTCACGCTTGAGCTGCGTGACCTCGGCGGGTTAGTCCGTGTCGCCGGCGATATCGCCCGTGCTGAAGGGCGAACGCTGGTCGCCCGCGACGATGTCCTGAAGGCCAAAAAGCGGTCCCGGTCGATCGAGCAGCAGCTCGCCGACGAGATCATCGAACGGCGTAAAGACTACGAACTACGGGTCTCCGAAGGGAGCGTTGTCGGGCGTGTGAACGGTCTCGCGGTCATGGGTGGTGACTCCGGGATCGTGCTTCCTGTGATGGCCGAGGTGACCCCCGCACAGGGTCCTGGCGAAGTCATCGCTACGGGGCGGCTCAAAGAGATGGCCGAAGAGGCAGTTCAGAACGTCTCTGCGATCATCAAGAAGTTCTCTGACGAGGACCTCTCCAATAAAGACGTTCACATCCAGTTCGTGCAGGCAGGGCGTGAAGGCGTCGATGGGGACTCCGCGTCGATCACCGTTGCAGCGGCCGTCATCTCGGCACTCGAAGAGGCGCCGGTGCGACAAGACCTCGCGATGACCGGCTCACTGTCTGTCCGTGGCGATGTCCTCCCGGTTGGCGGCGTGACCCACAAGATCGAGGCTGCCGCGAAGGCCGGGATGGATACGGTTATTATCCCGAAGGCCAACGAGCAAGATGTCATGATCGAGGACGAATACGAAGAGATGGTCGACGTCATTCCGGTTTCACACATCAGCGAGGTCCTCGACATTGCGCTTACCGGCGACGTCGAGAAAGACGGTCTCATCGACCGGCTCAGGAACATCACCGAGTCGACACTTGATCAGCAGGTTGGCCACGGGTCTGGCTCTCCAAGCCCCCAGTGACACACCGGTTCGCTGGACGCTCTTTGCGGGGATCGTTTTACTGCTTCTCGTTGCGATCACCGTCCTGACACACAAGACGGCCCAGCGTCTCGAAAACGGACTCCCGAAGGATATCCCGACCCACTTCATCCTCGTGAACCTCGTGGTGACCCACGGGACGATACTGCTCGTAGTCGCTGGTGGAGCGGTACTAGCGGGCGTTCCAGGCCCTGTGTTTGGCGCACTGACGCCTACCCCGTGGACACTCACAATCGGGGTTGTTGTCGGGGTCAGTGCGTACGGACTGGCGGAAGGGATCGTGTGGCTGCTCAAGAGACGGGGTGTTCGAACTGACCGGCGGCTGACGACGGCGCTGGAACCACGCAGTTGGCCCCAGGCAGTCGTCCTCGGTGGGGTCGCGTTTCCGGTCGCTGCAGCAGCAGAGGAGGTTTTGTATCGCGGCGCGATGATCGGCGCACTCGGAGCCGGCTTGGCGGTTCCGGAGTGGCTGTTACTTTTCGGCAGTGCGATTGCCTTCGGGGCCGGACACAGCTTACAAGGCTGGGGCGGCGTTCTCGTCGCCTCGGCGCTTGGGCTTTTTCTCGGTGGCGCGTTCCTCGCCACCGGCTCGTTACTGGCCGTGATCGTCGCCCACTATGTCGTTAACATGCTTGAGGTTGGTGGCGTATGGATCCGAGGACCCCGGTGAGTGCAGTCACCGACGAGGCCCGCTGTCCGGGCCGACTCAACTGGGCGTTTCGCAGTTGTGGACTCGCCGCGGGGATTGACGCCGAGGTATCCGCCCTGACCGCCGACAAAGGACGCGTAGTACCAACAACTGTTATTGCGCTCTAGGGCAACGACGAATCGATGTTCCACGGTATCTCATCAGAGAAGCGTGCTGTCCTGGTCCAGCCCGTCGGCCGGTTCAACAAACGCCGCAGGTGGTAGCTTGTGGGTGAGGCTACCGGACTGCACTGTCCTTCGTGTGACCGTCGGTACGAGGCGGCCCCATCGGAACCGTACCGGTGTGCCTGTAACAGTCCACTCGAAGTGCCCCGGACACAACCCCTGCCCGCGGCCCCCCCTACGAGGCCCGACGGCCGCGGGCAGTGGGCATGGACTGACGAGCTGGGGCTCACTCTCGGCGAAGGGTGGACACCCCGGGTCGGGGACCACGCGTGGGGCCTCCGGTTCAAACTCGAGTGGCAGTCACCCACCGGCAGCTTCAAAGACCGTGGCGCCGCCGCGATGGTAACCCGGGCACGAGACCTCGGTGTCGCCCGGGTCGTGGCCGACTCCTCCGGAAACGCAGGGGCCGCAGTCGCGACCTACGCTGCACGGGCCGGTATCGAGGCCGATATCTACGTCCCGGCTGAGGCCGCCGGCGCCAAGCTGAGATTAATCGAGCGGGCCGGTGGAACACTCCACCGTGTCGACGGTGACCGGGCGGCCGTGGCGGAGCGGGCCCGAGAAGCGGTGGCCGGGTCGGGCGTGTGGTACGCAAGCCATGCCTGGCGACCGTCGTTTCTCGAGGGGACTGCCACCTTTGGATACGAGCTGGCCGCCGGTGACTGCCCGGATGCCGTCGTCATTGGCGTCGGCAACGGGACGTTGCTGCTTGGGGCATACCGGGGCCTCAGACGGGCGCAGGCGGCCGGGTGGATCGACCGCTTGCCCCGGCTCTACGCGGCCCAACCGGCCGGCTATGCGCCGCTTGTCGACGGCGGCGGTGCCAGGAATACGGTTGCCGACGGTATGCAGATCGTCGCGCCGCCCCGGGAAGAACAGTTGCGGACCGCCATCGGAACAACAGATGGCACGGCAGTTGCGGTTACACAGCAGGCGACCACCGACACGTTGTCTCGGCTCCACGCAAACGGTTATCAGGTGGAACCGAGCTGTGCGGTAGCGCCGGCTGCTGTGGCGACTCTCCAAGACCGTGGGGCTATTGAACCCGACGAGACCGTTGTGGTCCCGCTCACCGGATTCGGTGTCGACGAATAGCACGGTGTATCTCTCGTGTCGGCATCCACGCCTGTGGAGACTGTGGTCCCTGCGGAGACCCCTGCGGAGACCGGTGTCTGCAAAGCACGTCTGCAAAGCACATCCTGAAAGCAGACATCCCCACCCGCAAGGAGCGAACGGCACTAAGCGGTGAGCAATAGCAGTTGGTGGCAATGTGAGTTACGTTATCTGAGCTTTGAACGTGCACGTCGTCGTTCCAGGCCCGAGTGGTGTGGCTTCGACTGAAGTACCTCAGGGACACGCCCCGAGGCGTCACCGTTTTGTCCATGTTGTCCAGGAACAGACAGATGGACGCAGGCGAATTTAATTTTTCTCGACTTCCCCGAAATGGGTCGGTTGGAATTAACACCCGGACACCTACTGTGTCCGTGAGGGTCGGTCGCTCCACCACGACCCGACAACACCCGTCTCACCGCGTCAAGGACGCGGAGTTTGAGAGGTGTCGCATTCCTCGCAACTGCGCGCAGTTGCTTCGGATTAAGATTGGCTCTTGTCTAACTGAGCGAAACAACGATCAGATGAGCGATATTGTTACTGCTTGGCGTGCAAGATGGAATGCGCGTATCTTGTACGAGGGTGTGGTCAGAGTAATACAATCGGAAGGGGTCAGTTCACACAAGCAATTATTGTTTTGTTCTCCAAGACTGCGATATGTCTCTCTCTGTCCGCGAGGCAGTAGCTGGAGACGCCCAGCAAATCCGTGATGTACATCTCTCCTCAATCGAGGGGTTAGGGAAGCAGAGTTACACCGAGGAGCAGGTGGCAGCATGGGCCCACGACCGCGATCCGGAGAACTACCCGATCGAATCCGAAGACACGTACTTCGTTGTTGCCGAGGATACAAGTGGGGTAGTCGGATTTGGATGGATGAACCCCGAGGCGGGCGAGTATCTCCAAACCGAAGTTGAGGGAGAGATTACGGCTATCTACGTCCGTCCATCAGCCGCTCGAGACGGAGTGGGGTCGCGTATCTACAGCACGTTGGAGAGAAAAGCGCTCCAGCGGGATATCGCGTCGGTAGGGTTGTGGGCCTCACGTAACGCAGTGCCGTTCTATGAGGCACAAGGGTACGAACGAGTGGGGGAGCATAGCTACGAGTATCGGGATGAGATCGAGCTCACTCTTGTCGAGATGCGAAAACAATTGAGTCGATAGATCCGCTCGCTCACCGAACAGCAGCTCGACCAGTCCATGTAGGCAAGACGACGGGTTGACATTGCTCACGCTCAGTTCGACAGGAGTCCATCGCCGCTCGATTTAAAAAAGCAGATTCGGTCTGCTATACTCATCCTCTGTATGTTGCACTGCTCCACCTACCAACTTCTGGACAGACACCGCTGTTTCACTGCCTTCGGTAAGAGCCACTCCCAATTAATACTGGTTTCTGTAACGGTTACACAACCCTCGGGGGCAAGCCCCGAGGCACTCTCGCTGTATCGCTGTAGAAACACTGGTCAGAGTGCCAACGACTGGTAAGGGAGGTTATAGAACGCGGCGCATCTTGACGTGGGGAATCCCGGCTTCGTCGAAAGGATCGCCAACAGGTTCGTATCCGCGCCGCTTGTAGAAGGCCAGTAGACGCTGCTGGGCGTGGAAGACAGCCTCTGTACACCCGCGTTCTCGGGCGATAGACTCTAGTTCAGCGAAGATCCGACCACCGATGCCCTGGTTGCGGTAGGCTTTCAGAACCGCGAGGCGTTCGAACTTCGCGGTTGACGAGGTGGGAAGTCGGATCCGAGCGGTCCCGACTGGCGTGTCGTCTGCAAATGCCAGTACGTGGACTGCCTCACGGTCGTGGCCATCGTACTCGATCCGTCTGGACACGGCCTGTTCACGCACGAAGACCGCTTCCCGAACCACGAACGCCGGCGCCAGCACCGGGTAGGAGTCTGTCGGCCCACGGCGTTCGAGTGTGACCTCCATAGGACCGGTTTGCAGAGCAGCCAGTAAACTGCCCCGGTCCTCGTCTGGGGCGGGCACTTTTCTGGCAACGACACGGAAGATAGGTGCGTTTTTACGCTTCAATCCCTTACCAAAGGTTAGGATGACGAGCGAGAAGATTCTCGGGATCGACCTTGGGACGACGAACAGCGCGTTTGCGATCATGGAAGGTGGCGATCCGGAGATCATCGTCAACAGCGAGGGTGACCGGACGACACCCTCCGTGGTCGCGTTCACTGACGATGGAGAGCGACTGGTCGGCAAGCCAGCGAAGAACCAGGCCATTCAGAACCCCGGTCGGACGATCCAGTCGATCAAGCGCCACATGGGCGAGCGGGACTACACCGTCGAGATCGACGACGAGGAGTACACACCAGAGGAAGTCTCGGCGATGATCCTGCAGAAGATCAAACGAGACGCCGAGGACTACCTCGGCGAGGAGATCGAGCGTGCCGTGATCACAGTCCCGGCGTATTTCAATGATCGGCAGCGACAAGCGACAAAAGACGCCGGAGAAGTCGCGGGGCTCGAGGTCGAACGCATCGTCAACGAGCCAACCGCTGCAGCGATGGCCTACGGCCTTGACGATGAGTCAGACCAGACGGTGCTCGTGTACGATCTCGGTGGCGGGACCTTCGACGTCTCGGTCCTCGAGCTCGGCGGCGGTGTTTACGAGGTCGTCGCGACCAACGGCGACAACGACCTCGGCGGCGACGACTGGGACCAGGCGATCATCGACCACCTTGCCGACACGTTCGAGGACGAACACGGTATCGACCTCCGTGAGGACCGCCAAGCGCTGCAGCGGCTGAAAGACGCCGCAGAGGAGGCGAAAATCGAGCTCTCAAGCCGCAAGGAGACGGAAATCAACCTGCCGTTTATTACCGCGACCGACGATGGACCCGTTCACCTTGAGGAGTCACTGACACGGGCGACCTTCGAGTCGCTGACCGAGACGCTGCTCGAACGAACGGTGGGGCCGACGGAGCAGGCACTCGCAGATGCCGGCTACGACGCCGACGAGGTCGACGAAGTCATTCTCGTCGGTGGGTCGACCCGGATGCCACAGGTCCGGGAACAGGTTGAGGCGTTGTCCGGTCAGGAGCCCCAGACGAGCGTCAACCCCGACGAGGCAGTTGCACTCGGCGCAGCGATCCAGGGCGGCGTCCTCTCCGGCGAGGTCGACGACCTTGTCTTGTTGGATGTCACGCCCTTGTCCCTGGGCGTCGAGGTGAAGGGTGGCCTCTTCGAACGACTGATCGATCGCAATACGACGGTCCCGACTGAAGAGTCGAAGGTCTTTACGACCGCAGCCGATAACCAGACCTCGGTCAACATCCGCGTCTTCCAGGGCGAACGTGAAATCGCCGAGGAGAACGAGCTGCTTGGTGCGTTCCAACTGACCGGTATTCCACCGGCACCAGCCGGGACGCCACAGATCGAGGTCACCTTCTCGATCGACGAGGATGGGATCGTCAACGTTACTGCGGCAGACCAAGGCTCCGGTGCCGAGGAGTCGATTACGATCGAAGGCGGCGTGGGGCTCTCCGACGACGAGATCGAACAGATGAAACAGGAAGCCGAAGAGCACGCAGACGAAGACGAGCGCCGTCGCCAGCGCATTGAGGCCCGCAACGAGGCCGAGGCCTCGATCCGGCGGGCTGAGACACTCCTCGAAGAGAACAAGGAGTCGGTGGACGAGGCCCTCCGTGATGACATCGAGACTGCAATCGAGGACGTAGAAGCCGTCCTCGAGGACGACGACGCGAGCCGTGAAGAAATTGAGGACGTAACCGGAACGCTGAACGATGAGTTACAGGAGATCGGCAAGCAGATGTACCAAGAGGCCGCTGAGGCTGGTGCCGGCGTCGGTGGGGCCGGCCCTGGCGCCGGTGCAGCAGGCGCCGGAGCCGGTGTCGACGGCCCCGGAGAACCCGGCGGCGAGGAGTACGTCGACGCTGACTTCGAAGAAGTCGACGACGAGGAGGAGACGAGCTGATCCCTTTACGGGATCGTACTGAAAGAGCCAGTACAGTATGAGTGAGGATTTCTACCAGATTCTCGGCGTAGGACGAGACGCGAGTGAAGAAGAGATCAAGCAGGCCTACCGGGACAAGGCGACCGAGTACCATCCCGACGTCAGTGACGATCCGGACGCCGAGGAGAAGTTCAAATTGTTACAGAAGGCCAAGGACGTGCTCACCGACGAGGAAAAGCGGGCAGCATACGACCGGCTTGGTCATGACCGGTTCATCGAGGCTGAAAAACGCGGCGGCTTCGACCAGGGAGCCGGCGCCGGTACTGGCGGCGGTGCTGGCGGCCGTGGGCGGCCTGGCGGCGACCCATTCGGTGGTCAGGGCCCCTTCGGCAGCGTAGAAGACATCTTCGATGAGTTCTTTGGCGGCGGCCAAACGCGGAGCCGCGGCGGCCGTGATCTGCGCACCGAGATCACCATCGACATGGAAGACGCCTACCACGGTCTCGAACGGGAACTGACGATCACCCGGCCGGAGACCTGTGCAACGTGTGGCGGAACCGGGCACCCTGCCGGCACCAGTTCGCGAACCTGTCCCGAGTGCAACGGGCGGGGGCAGGTCCAACAGGTTCAGCGAACCCCTCTTGGCCGCGTCCAGCAAACACAGGTCTGTCCGCGGTGTGAGGGCGAAGGGCGGCTCTACGAGGAGACCTGTTCGACATGCGGTGGCGGTGGGATGGTCGAGAAGGAGGTTACAAAGTCAGTCGAGATTCCGGCCGGCATCCAGAGCGGCCAGACACTCCGCATGGAGGGAGAAGGTGCCCCCGCGGAAGGGGGTGGTCCGCGTGGTGATCTCTTGATCGAGGTGACGGTCCGAGAACACGAGGAGTTCGAGCGTGACGAGGCGGACCTCTACTATCAGGCGGCAATCTCGTTTCCACAGGCTGTCTTCGGCGACACGATCCGACTGTCGACTTTCGACGGTGAAGTCGAGCTCGATGTGCCGGCCGGAACACAAAGCGGCGAGCAGTTCCGCCTCCGTGGCAAGGGTATGCCACGGCTCCGCCGGCGGGGAAGCGGTGACCTGTACGTGACCGTGCAGGTCGTCACACCGGATCCTGGGGCCCTCAGTGAGGACGAACAGGACGCGCTTGAGGCATTTGCAGAGGCCGGTGGTGAGGAAATCGAGGTCGATCAGGGCTTTTTCGATCGGCTTCGCAACTCGCTTTGAACGGCTCCCGCTCGGCAGCCCTCGTACTGGCGGCGCAAATTACAGCGGTAGCGAGGCGAAAGCCCACCCCTTTAGGGGTGTACATAAAGCCGAC
>OBKM01000557.1_pt1 | contig 18280 bp, 16 predicted proteins | sample 1519691 | NCBI WGS metagenome assembly OBKM01 (sample SAMEA37050418, study PRJEB22526) | metagenome | biome: saline pan; feature: lake; material: water | place: Egypt | collected 2015 | depth 0.5 m | reverse complement strand
CCGGCTACGCCGCCGTCCGTGAGGGCTACGAGGCGGTCGGGACGGTCGCCCGCGATGTCGACGTGACGATCAACTACGTCGTGTTGGGGGTCGCGTTGGTTTTCGAATCCGCCGCGTTTTATAAATCGTACCAGGCCGTCCGCGAGGAGCGGGCCGAGGAGGGGTTCGGATCGATCGTTGCGACGTTCCGCGGAAGCAAGGACGCGCCGCTTATCACGGCCGCGACCGAGAACTTCGTCGCCGTCATCGGCGTTCTCGTCGCGCTCGGGGGCGTCTATCTCACGGATGTCACCGGGAACACGGTATACGACGCGATCGGCAGCGCCGTCATCGGCCTCCTGTTGATGGGGTTTGCGCTCGCGTTGGCCTGGGAGAGCCGCGGCCTCTTGATCGGTGAAGGCGTGACGAAACGCGAACGGAACGAACTCCTCGAGGGTGTCACGGCGGTCGATGGCGTTCGGGCAGTCATCGACCTCCGGACGATGCATATGGGTCCGGACTCGGTGCTCGTCGCCTGTGAGATCGACTTCGAAAACGACCTGACGACGACGGAGATCGAAGCGATCGTCGACGCGGTCGAAGCGGCCGTTCGGACGGTTATCCCGGAAGCAAAGCGTATCTACGTCGAAGCGGAATCACGCGACATCTCGGCGGATAGAAAGCCCGGCGGCGACGTCAACTGACCGGACGACAGGGCGGGTCCGTCCGACTCAGGTCAACTCGATGCCGTCGATATCGAAATGGCGTTTCGCCAACCGCCGAGCGAGGTCGATCCGGCGGCCGTCCGCGCCGATCGCGATGCCGCGGTCGTCGGCGTCGACCTCGGCGTAGGCGACGGTCGTGTCGTTTTCGCTGACGGTGACGTTGTACACCGCCGCCGGGGCCAGCGCGTTCGCGACGAAATCGGCCGCGGTATCGGCGTTTTCGATCACCGTGATGTCACGTCCGAGCGCTTCCTCGACGCGTTTGACGTGTTTTCCTCCGGGGCCGATCGCCTGCCCCATCGTGCCCGCGGGAACGACGAACGCGAGGCGATCGTCGTCGACGAGACAGTCGATCGCCGGGACGTCCGTCTGTTCGTCGAACAGCGCGATATACCGTCTGGCTTCGTCCGAAAGGGTGACTGCCATGTGTATGAGAGATGCCCGCGGCGTCGATCAGTCGTCCGCCGACGGCGTGCCCGACTGTTTGGCACCCATCCGCAGGTCGACGTCGCCGGTACCGAGTTTGATCGGCTTGCCGACGATGACGTTTTCGGTGACGCCGTCGAGGTCGTCGACCTCGCCGTGGATCGCGGCGTCGAGCAGGTGGTTGACCGTCACCTCGAACGCCGCCCGCGCGAGCACCGAGTCCTTGTTCCCGGAGATGCCGTGGCGGCCGATCGATTCGATATCGCCGCTGTTGGTCATGATGTCGGCGACGAGCATCAGGTGTCGGATGTTCACGTCGTCGAGTCCCTGCTCTTCGAGCGTGTTCATCGTCTCCTCGATGATCGCCTCCCGGGCCGCCTCGATCCCGAGGTTGCTGTGGATCTCGTGGATGTTGTTACACGTCGTCCGCGAGGCGTCGACGCCTTCGATGTCGAGGACCTTCTTCAGGTTCGAACCCTCGGTGTAGAGGATGAACTCCTCGCCGCCGTCACCGGACGCCGTCCGGGTGTCCGAGGAACGCTGTCCCTCGCTGTCGTCGAGTTCCTCCTTGCGGATAACGACCCGGCTGATCTCCTCGATACCCTTGAAGACGATCTCCCGTAGCTCCTCGACGAGCTGCAACAGCTGCCGATACGAGGGCTCCTCGGGGCCGAACTGGATCAGCGTCGTCGAGGGTCGGTCGGTTTCGACGCCGAGTTCGGCTTCGATCGTTCCGGCGATCCGTCCGGCGATATCGTCGACGCTGTCGATCGTCGGCCACCGTTCGGCCAACGTCTCCTCGTTGAGATCGATCTGGACGAGCATGTCGGCGACGTTCGTCGAGACGTCACCCAACGCGAGGATCTTCGTCGCCTCGATCTGCCAGACGACCTCGTGGGCGCGCTCGCGGTCCTCCGCGTAGACGCCGTCGAGATGGACCGTCATCATCGGCGTGTCGGGGGTCTTCCGGGCGTCGACCAACTCGATGAGCCGCGGCAGCCCCTGTGTGACGTCGATCTCCGCGACGCCCGCGTAGTGGAACGTGTTCATTGTCATCTGGGTTCCGGGCTCCCCGATGCTCTGTGCGGAGACCGTCCCGACCGGGTCGAGGGGGTCGACGCGGTTCTCGAGATACGCCGATTCGACACCGTAGACGATGTCCTCGATCTGTTCGTCGGTCAGGTTCTCACGGATCTGGATCGTCTCGTAGACGTCGTCCTTCAGGCGTCGCGGAAGGTCGCTGTCCTCGACGATCGACTCGACGGAATCGGTGATCTCAGTCATCCGAACCAACCTCCCGGCCGGCGGCCGTCCGCCAGGACTCGCCGTGTTCGGAGATGTTCGTCGACGGCTCCTCGATGCCGAGGAACGCCTCCCGTTCCTCGGGGGAGTCGAACTCCGCTTCGATGACGCGGTCGGCGATCGAGTCGATATCGATCTCGAAGTCCTCGTTCGAGGAGACCTGCACGGGCGAGGTGCCGTCCTCGCCGAACTCGAACTGGACGACGGTATCGGAGGTGTCCCGGACGGTGCCGTCGTACTGGGCTTCGAGCTCCGAGAGCGCGTTGATCAGCCGCCGCTGGAGGTAGCCGGATTTGGAGGTCCGGACCGCCGTATCGACCAACCCCTCGCGGCCGCCCATCGCGTGGAAGAAGAACTCCCGCGGCGTCAGACCGTTCCGGTAGGAGTTCTCGACGAACCCGTGGGCGTCCGCCGAGAGGTCGTTCGGTTTGAAGTGACTCAGCGTGCGATCCTCGTAGCCGCGGTTGATCCGCTCGCCGCGGACCGCCTGCTGGCCGACACAGCCGGCCATCTGGGTCAGGTTCAGCATCGACCCACGCGCGCCGGATTGGGCCATGACGACGGCGGGGTTGTCGTCGCCGAAGTGGTCGTCGGCGATGTCGCCCGCGGAGTCGCGGGCCTTCCCGAGCGTCTGCATGATCTTCATCTCGAGTGTCTCATCGACCGTCCGGCCGGGCAGCGATTCGAGTTCACCTCTGCGGTAGGTCTCGATGAGCGTCTCGACGCGCTCGTTGGCGTTTGCGATCGCCTCGGCGATCTGCTCTTCGGCCTCGCGTTCGACCGACTCGTCGTCGATCCCGATCGAAAAGCCAAAGTGCATGATCGAACGCATCGCAAGCGTCGCGACCTCGTTGACGAAGACGCGGGCCCGGGTGTTGCCGTACACCTTACAGATCGTGTCGACGATCTCACCGCCGAAGGCACCGACGGCGTCCTCGTCGATCGTGCCGTCGGTGAGTTGGCCGTCCTCGACGACGACGGTATCGCCGGCTGAGGAGGTGAACTCGAGGTCGAGGCCGTCCGGAAGCAGCTCCGAAAAGAGGCTCCGACCGGTCCAGTACTCGAAGCCGTCGTCGTCGGTCCCATCGGGCTCCGGCAGCCCGTCGATGCTCGTCGCCCGCAACAGATCGAGCGCCTGCGTCTCGTTAAACTGCGGGTTCTCGTGGGTCAACAGATACAGCCCGGAGATGTGGTCCTGTATCGCGCCGATGATGTTCTCGCCGAAGCGCGGGCTGAGGATCTGCTCTTGGACGCGCATGAGAACGCGTGCCTCGGCGCGGGCCTCCTCGTTTTGGAGGGCGTGCATGTTCATCTCGTCGCCGTCGAAGTCGGCGTTGTACGGCGGACAGACCGTCGTGTTCAGCCGGAACGTTTTATACGGCATCACGACGACCTCGTGGGCCATGATCGACATCCGGTGTAGCGAGGGCTGTCGGTTGAAGATCACGATGTCGCCGTCGATGAGGTGTCTGGCGACCTCCCAGCCGGGGTTGACCTTTTCGGCGAGCTCCTCGCAGTTCTTTTCTGTCACCTTCAGTCGGCGGCCGTCGGGGCGTTTGACGTAGTTCGCACCCGGGTGGGCGTCGGGGCCGTTCGAGACGTAGCGGCGGGCGTCCTCGAGATTCCGCTCGTTGACGTTCATCGTCTGGGTCATCTCGCTTGCGACCCGGTCAGGGACGCCGACCTCGTTCAGCGACAGCGTCGGATCGGGCGAGATAACGGTTCGCGCCGAGAAGTTCACGCGTTTGCCGGACAGCGAGCCGCGGAAGCGGCCCTCCTTGCCCTTGAGGCGCTGTGAAAGCGTCTTCAGCGGCCGTCCGGAGCGGTGTCTGGCCGGCGGCGTGCCCGAGATCTCGTTGTCCATGAACGTCGTGACGTGGTACTGCAGCAGTTCCCAGAGGTCCTCGATGATGAGCTGTGGCGCACCGGCTTCGCGGTTCTCCATGAAGCGCTGGTTGATCCGGATGATGTCGACCAGTTTGTGTGTGAGGTCGTCCTCGCTTCGCTGGCCGTTATCGAGCGTGATCGAGGGGCGCGCCGTCACGGGCGGTACCGGCAGCACCGTCAGGATCATCCACTCGGGGCGGGACCGATCCGAGTTGATCCCGAGCGTCTCTATGTCCTCGTCCGGGATCGCCTCGAAGCGATCCCGGATGTTGCTCGGCATCAGCTTGTCGCCGCTGTAGGAGACGAGGAAATCCGGCGCCGGCGCGTTCTCGAATCGCCCGCCGAAGGCGCCGTCGGAGGACATCACTTCACCCATGATCTGGAGCAAAGAGACGTGCTCGCGGCCGATCCGTTCGCTGTCGCCCGGCCCCTGTCCGCTCATCAGGCGGCTGATGTCCGCAACGGTGAGTCGCTCGTCACCGCCCCACGTCGAGACGACGTCGTTGACCGCCTCGACGAGTTCGTCGAGTTCGATCTCGGTGCCGCCCTCACCGCCCTCCAGCGCCTCCGCAAGCAGGTCCCGGACCTCGCCGTCCGGCACCGGCCCCTGTTCGAGATACGTCGACGGTTTCTCGTGGTTGATGTCGTATTGGGCCGTCGGGTATCCCTTCCGGTAGCCGTCGTCTTCCGTGCAGTACGGACAGTAGTCGGCGTCACGAGCCTGTCGGATCCCCGCTTTCAGCACGTCGGAGGGATCCTCGCCGAGGTCACGGGTCCGTTCGAGCTGTTCGAGGAACTGCTCGCGTTTCCGTTCGGCCGCCATCTCGGCTTTCTCCTGGGCTTTGCGGGCGTCCTCGGGGCTGACGAACCAGTTCCGCGGCGGGTTGTCGTCGCGCTCCTTGAAGAACTCGCGGCGGTACTCCCGGTCCGAAGGGTCCGCAAGCGTCAGTCGGCCACACTCCCGGCACGTCCCGCGGAGCAGTCGGCGGATCAACTTTGCGTGGCCGACGTGAACGACGGGTGCGGCGAGTTCGATGTGCCCGAAGTGGCCGTTACACGAGCCGGAGTGTTTCCCGCAGGTCTTACACTCCAGTCCGGGGTCGATGACGCCCAACCGGGGGTCCATAAGCCCCATGTCGATCGGGAAGCCATCGTCGTCGTAGGTGTCGGCGGTGATTATTTTCGTGGCCGACATGTTCCGGTACTCCTCGGGGTCCATCAGCCCGAAGCTGAGCGACCCGATCTCCTTCGGTGTTTGTCCTTGCATTATACTGCGTCCTCCAGTTCGATTCGCGGGGCGATCCCCAGCGCTTTCATCTCATCGAGCAACAGCTTGAACGCGTAGCTCATCTCGACCTCGTGGACGTCCGTCTCCTCGTCGCAGTTCGGACAGTACACGCGGCGTTGTTCGACGTTCTCGACCGCACTCATTCCACACTGTCCGCAGACGTAGATGTCCTCGCGGTCGGACTCATCGAGGAGCCGTTCTTTCAGCGTCATCGCCGCGCCATGCCCGATGAAGACGTCCCGTTCCATCTCGCCGATCCGGAGCCCGCCCTCGCGGGCACGGCCCTCGGTCGGCTGCCGGGTCAACACCTGCACCGGCCCGCGAGAGCGGGCGTGCAGCTTGTTCGAGACCATGTGATACAGCTTCTGATAGAAGATGACGCCGACGAAGATCTCCGCCTCGATCTTCTCGCCGGTAACGCCGGAGTACATGACCTCCTTGCCGTTGGATTTGTAGCCGCGGTCGACGAGCGCCTCCCGGAGTTCGTCCTCGTTTTCGCCCTGGAACGGCGTCCCGTCGACGCGGCGGCCCTCGAGGGAGCCGACCTTCCCGCCGAGCATCTCCAGGATGTGGCCGACCGTCATCCGGGAAGGCAACGCGTGGGGGTTCAACACGAGGTCGGGGACGAGCCCCTCCTGTGTGAACGGCATGTCTTCCTGTGGCGCGAGGTGGCCGACGACGCCCTTTTGGCCGTGTCGGGATGCGAACTTATCGCCCAACTCGGGGATCCGCTCGTCGCGGACCTTCACCTTCGAGAGCTTCGAGCCGTCCTCGCCCTCCATCAGCGTGACCGTGTCGACGACACCGGATTCGCCGGAACGCATCGTCACCGAGGTCTCGCGGCGCTTCTGGGGGCTGAGCCCGCCCATGTCGTCCGGCTCCTCGAGGAACCGCGGCGGCGACGTCTTCCCGAGCAACACGTCGTTCTCGCCGACGTCCGTCTCGGGGTTGACGAGGCCGTCCTCGTCGAGGTGGGTGTAGGCTTCCTCGCCGCGTGCGCCCCGAACGTCGTCCTCGGGGATCTCGAAGCGGTCCTCCTGGCCGCCCGGGTACCGGCGTTCCTCGCCCTCGTAGGTCCGGAAGAAATGCGACCGGGCGAGGGCGCGCTCGACGCTTGCTTTGTTCATCACGAGGGCGTCCTCGATGTTGAACCCCTCGTAGCTCATGACGGCGACGACGAAGTTCTGGGCGGCGGGGCGGTCGTCGTAGCCGATCTGTTCGGTCGTCTGTGTTTTGACGATCGACAGCTGCGGGTAATGCAGCAGATGCTGTCGGGTGTCGGGGCGGATACGGTAGTTGGCGCTCGGCAGCCCGAGCGACTGTTTGATCATCCCCGAGCCCATCGTGATCCGCGGGGAGGCGTTGTGTTCGGGGTAGGGGATCATCCCCGCGCCGATACCGAACATCAGCTGCGGATCGATCTCGAGGTGGGTGTGATCCGCCGTGAGGTCCTCCTCGTCGACGGCGACGAAGATGTCTTCCTCCTCCTCGGCGTCGATGAACTCGACGTAGCCGCGGTCGACGAGCGATTCGAACTCCAACTCGCCGTTCTTGACGGCCTCGAGCTCCTCGTTGCTCATGATCGGTTCGCCGTCCTCGACGACGAGCAGCGGGCGGCGGGCGCGACCGGCGTCGGCGTTGACGATGACCTCGTCGGTCCGGTCGCGAACCGAGACGTTCACCATCTCGTCGATCTCGCCGCGGCGGCGCGATTCCCGAATGTCGTTTGCGAGTCTGTGCGGGTCCGGATGGGTGCCGATGAGGCTCCCGTTTACGTAGACTTTGGCTTCTCGTCCCTTGCTCATGTTAGTCGTCCGCCGTGTGTGTTTCGACCGTCTCGATTCCCGGAATGCCCTCGACGCCCATCGACGCGAGCTCGCGTTTCAGATCGCGCTCGTCGTCGACGTTTTGGGACAGCTCCATCGCCTGTGCGAAGTTCTTCACCAGCCCGCAGTTCGGCCCCTCCGGCGTTTCGGAGGGACAGATGCGACCCCACTGGGTGGCGTGGAGATCCCGCGCCTCGAAGTGCGGCTGCGAGCGCGAAAGCGGCGACCGGAGCCGCCGGAGGTGGCTCAACACACCCATGTAGTCGGTCCGATCGACGAGCTGTGAGACGCCGGATCTGCCGCCGACCCAATTACCCGTCGCGATCGGGTGTTCGAGCCGTTCGGTGAGCACGTCGGAGCGGACGACGGTGCTCACGGAGAGCTGTCTGTTCCGCATGTTGGCCCGTTCGAGCTGGTATTTCACGTCCCGTGCCAGCTTGTTCAGCGCGGTCCTGAACAGGTCTTTCATCAGGTCGCCGGAGACCTTCAGGCGCTTGTTGGCGTAGTGGTCCTTGTCGTCGGATTCGCGGCGTTCGAGCGCCAACTCGAAACACGCCTCGGCCATCCGGCAGAGATAGACGGCCTTGTTCATCCGCGTCTCCTCGTCCTCGACGCCTTCCTCGTGGAGATGCGGCAGCAGGTACCGGTCGATGACGTAGTTCGCGCGTTTGAGCTGGTAGTTTTTGCCCTGCCCGGCGGCGACCCGCTGGCCGAGCGTCTCGATCGCCTCCGCGGTCGAGCCGACCTCGGCGGCCTCGAGGTTCTCGAGCATGAACTTCACGATCTCTGGGTCGTCGCTGACGCGGTGGACGATCTCCTCGTCGGATTCGAGGCCGAGTGCTCTCACGAGCGTCACGAAGTTGATGCTCCCGGAGACGGAGGGGAAAGACACCTCGAGGATACCGCTTCGGTTCCGCTCACAGAGCACGAGGGCGCGGTACCCGCGGCGTTGGGAGAACGTCTTCGCGATCTGGATCTCGTCGCCGTACTTCGTGTCGTACTCCGCGAGGATCTTGTTCGGCGCGAGGTCCTCGCTCGTCATCAACACGCGCTCGGAGCCGTTGACGATGAAGTAGCCGCCGGGGTCGGCGGGGTCCTCGCCGATTTCGATGAGCTCCTCGTCCGTGAAGTCGTGTATGTTGCACTCGTTCGAGCCGACCATCACCGGCATCCGGCCGACCTTCGTTTCGGCCTGGTCGACGACGTGTTCTTCCTCCTCCTCGCCGCCGCGGACGATCGACATCTCCATGAACACCGGCGCGGAGTAGGTGATGTTCCGGAGGCGGGCCTCCTGTGGGTACAGCAGTTCCTCGGAGCCGTCCGCCTCCCGGACGCGGGGCGTCACGATCCGGACGTTGCCGAGATCGACCCGGACCGGCTCCTGGCCCTCCTTGTCGCCGATGTCGGTCTCGATCGACTCCTTCTCGTCGACGACCCGCTGCATGCCGCGGTCGAGGAAATTGTTGAACGATCGGAAATGATGCTCCGCGAGCCGTTCCCGCGAGAAATACTCACGGGAGATCGCGCGTCGGTCTTGCCTGTTCATTCTACCACCAATCGGTACACGACGGCTTCGTCGGTGGTTCGGGAGTCCCGAACGATCTCCACCACGTCGCCGACCTCGGCGTCATCCGGGAGGGCGGCGTCGCGGCGCTGTATTTTCGGCAGATCTGTGCGTTTGATGTCGTACTCCGCGAGCACTTCCTCGACCGTCTCGCGGTCGATGACCGTATGCTCCGGAACCTGGTTGTGCTGGCTTACGTCTACCATGAGTGTGGCTGGCTGGGGAAAGAAGCTGTCACGAGATACTACAGCGTGCTATATGGGCGAGGGATTTAAGCGTTATCAAACAGGACGGCGGCGGCTATTCGGCCCCGCCTCCCGTGCGGGCCGAGAACTGCTCGTTACGCCTCCGTTCGTCGGCATCCATAAAAAAGCCTTGTGTCGGATCGGGCCGCCGCCGCGTGTCGCGTCGATGCAACGCCGGACCCCGATCGGGTCCTCATACTGCCGGCTATACCTATTTCAAGATATTCGCGTTCCGGTAGCGCGATATCGTCACGAAAGTATAGCCGGCAGTATCAGATGACGTGTTCGGTGTCGTAGGAACCGAGCACGCGCACCCAGCCGTGGGTCGCGATGTCACGGAGCTCCTCGACGGCCTCCTGGGCGCGCTCCTCGTAGAGCCCCGCGGCGAAATCGAGATGGAAGACGTAATCGCCCAACCGCTCGCCGCTCGGCCGGGATTCGACCCGCGAGAGGTTGATATCCCGCTCGGCGAACGGTTCGAGCATCTCCAAGAGGAGCCCCGGGAAGTTCGTGTTCGGGTAGACGATCACCGTGCTTTTGCCGCCGGCGTCGGAGCGTTCGGTCTCGGGGGCGAGAACGACGAACCGCGTCGCGTTCGAGGTGCTGTCTTGGATATCACGGGCGAGCACCTGCAGATCGCTGCCGGCCGTCGCCGGGTGGCCGATCGCCGCAACGGTCGAGTCCTCGCGGGCGCGCTCGACGCCGCGGGCCGTCGACGCGAGCGCTTCCGTCTTCGCGCTCGGATACTCCTCGCTCAAAAATCCCCGACACTGCGCGAGCGCCTGCGGATGGCTGGCAACCGTGTCGAACTCGCCGGCCTGTGCGAGCAGGGCGTGTTGGATCGGCGTCACGATTTCGCGAACGACCGAGACGTTCCTGTCGGCCAGGGCGTCCAGGGACTCCGTGACGGATCCCTCGATGCTGTTCTCGATCGGAACGACGCCGCGTTCGAACTCGCCGCTTGCGACCCCCTCGACGATGCCCGTCACCGACTCGACGAACTCGATGTCGTCGGTGACGGATTTGGTCGCGCGGTGTGAGTACGTCCCTTCCGGACCGAGTGTGAGGGCTCTCATCGAAGGACGGTAGTCCGGCTGATAACAAAAGGCGTTGGGTAATAACGGACAGTTAGGACACGAACCCCGCATCGGTGTCAGCGTCGGCGTAGGTGGCCGCACGCCAGGCGACGTCGACCGCGGCCGTTATCACGAGGCCGACCACCGAGACGGCGACGAAAAGCACCGACGGCAGCGAGACGGTCGCCTCGATCGGGAGGGGTAATTCCCCGAGGGCGGACACAAGACCCCAGCAACCGGCGGCGAGCGCCGCCGTTGCACCCACGCCGGCCACCTGAATCCGCCGGCGCCCCGGTGACGGAACGACGCGGTTCGCCCGGTCGACCGCCGACGGCAGCGTCGGGGCGTCGAGGACGATCGCCGGCACGACGAACGCGCCACACCCGGCGGCGACCTCCGTCGGGGCGACGTCGTTTTCGGTCAGGAGCCGGTCGGCGATCGCTCCGACCGCCAGAAGCGTTTTCGCCCAGCGATACAGCGGCTCCGAACGCGCGCGAACGACGGCGTGGGCCCCCCGGATCGTGGCCGATCGTCCCCGGTACCGGCGGCCGACGGCGTAGGCGATCGCCGCGCTACACGGCAGCCAGACGGCGGCCGCGACAGCGAGCACCGAGACGGCGACGACGGCGACGAGGACGATCGCGCCGATCCCATCGAGGAACGCCGCGTCGGCGATGGCCGTACTGGATGCGAGCGCAACCGTCAGCTGCCAGCCGGCGGCGACCGTTGCGGCGACGCCGACGATCGCAGCGAGCGTCCACGCGAGCGCCGCCGGGGTGCGTAGATACGTGCGGACGCTCATGGCGAGGGCTTCGGACGGACGGAATAAAAATGGTTTCAGAACTCCTCGTCGGGCGTCGGGACGGCGTCGTCGGGGTCCTCGAGGGCCTCGAAGGTCTCTTTGAGGCTGCGGATCCGGTCGCGGATGTCGGCGGCGAGTTCGAACTCGAGGTTGTCAGCGGCCTCGTTCATCCGGCGTTCGAGCCGCGAGACGAGCGCTTCGGCCTCCTCGATCGAATCGGCCTCGACGCCCGAGACCCCGTCGGTGTCGGTTTTCGACCCGGGGAGGTTCGTCTCGCCGACCGCCTTCTCGATCGTCCGCGGTTCGTGGCCGTGTCGTTCGTTGAATTCGGTTTGTATCTCCCGGCGGCGGCGGGTTTCGTCGATCGCCGACCGCATCGAATCGGTCGTCTCGTCGGCGTAGAGGACGACACGGCCGCCGATGTTTCGGGCGGCCCGACCCATCGTCTGGACGAGCGTCGTCTCCGACCGCAGAAACCCCTCCTGGTCGGCATCGAGGATCGCGACGAGGCCGACCTCCGGGATGTCCAGCCCCTCCCGCAGGAGATTGATGCCGACGAGGACCTGTATCTCGCCGAGCCTGAGCGACCGGATCAGTTCGTGACGCTCCAAGGTGTCCGTCTCGTCGTGCATGTACGCGACATCGACGCCCGCACCCTCCAGATACTCGGTGAGGTCCTCGGCCATCCGTTTGGTGAGCGTCGTCACGAGGACGCGTTCGCCCGCCGGGGTCGCGTCGATCCGCTCCATCAAGTCCTCGATCTGTCCCTCGGCGGGTGCGATTTCGATCTCCGGGTCGACGAGATAGGTGGGTCGGACGATCTGTTCGACGATCGCATCGGAGCGCTCGCGTTCGTACTCCCCCGGGGTCGCGGAGACGTACAGCGTCCGATCGGTCTTGTCCTCGAACTCCTCGAACGTCAGCGGTCGGTTGTCGTAGGCCGTCGGCAGCCGGAACCCGTTCTCGACGAGGGAGTCCTTGCGGGATTTGTCGCCCTCGTATTGGCCCCGAATCTGTGGGAGCGTCTGGTGGGACTCGTCGACGACCGTCAGGAAGTCCTCGGGGAAGTAATCGAGAAGCGTGTACGGCGGCTCCCCGGACTCGCGATCCGACATGTGGACCGAGTAGTTCTCGATGCCCGAACAGTAGCCGGTCTCCTCCAACATTTCGATGTCGAAGGTGGTCCGCTCCTCGATTCGCTGGGCGGCGACGAGATCGCCCTGCCGTTCGAAGTAGCTCACTCGTCGGTCCATCAGCTCCTCGATCTCCTCGATCGCGCGCCGGAGTTTCTCCTCGGGGATCGAGTAGTGCTCGGCCGGGTGGACCAACGCGGCGGGCTCCGTCGAGACGACCTCGCCGTTCAACACGTCGACTTTCATTATCCGATCGATCTCGTCGCCCCAAAACTCCACGCGGAGGGCGTGACGGCCGTACATCGGGTAGATCTCGACGGTGTCACCGCGGACCCGGAACGTGCCCTGCTGGAAGTCGACATCGTTGCGCTCGTAGTTCAGATCGACGAGGCGTTTGAGCAGTCCCTCACGCCCCACCTCGTCGCCGGGCTCGAGCCGCATCGCCATCCCCTCGTAGTTGCCGGGATCGCCCAGCCCGTAGATCGCCGAGACCGAGGCGACGACGATGACGTCATCGCGCGTGAGAAGCGATCGGGTCGCCGAGTGTCGGAGCCGATCGATCTCCTCGTTTATCGACATGTCCTTGTCGATGTAGGTGTCGGTCCGCTCGACGTAGGCCTCGGGCTGGTAGTAATCGTAGTAGGAGACGAAATACTCGACGGCGTTGTCGGGAAAGAGGTTCCGGAATTCCTCGTACAGTTGTGCCGCGAGCGTTTTGTTGTGTGCGAGCACGAGCGTCGGCTGTTGGAGTTCCTCCATAACCCACGAGACGGTGTTCGTCTTCCCGGAGCCGGTAACCCCCAGAAGGGTCTGTTTTTCCGCACCGGCCGCATAGCCCGCCACCAGTTCCTCGATCGCGTCGGGTTGGTCGCCCGCGGGCTCGAAGGGGGCATCGACCCGGAGCGGGCGGTCGAGATCCGGGCGGTCGGGCTGTAGTGGACCGCTGTTGCTCATTATGCGGTGGTGGGGTCTCGGGCACTTGAGCCGTGCGCTTGCGGCGGCCGGCTACGCGACGCGTCGCCAAAGCACCGCAGAGATGACCGCGGCGACGAACGGAACGACCGCGAGCAGGACGAACAGGACGCTCTGTGTCGTGTAGGCGAGCACGGCACCGCTGAACGCCGCCCCGAGCGCGCCGATGCCGAAGACCCCGAGAAACATGTAGCCGTAGGAGAGTCCCCGGATGTCGGAGCCGGAGTAGTCCGCGACGATCGCCTGCAACAGGGGCTGTTCAGCAAAGAGGAGAAAGCCGAGCAGGGCGCTCACGAGCAACAACGCGAGCAGGCCGACGTTGGCCGCGGGGACGAACAGGACGCTGATGGCGGCGAGCCCGAGAAACGCACCGACAGCGGCCTTTTCAGGGGCCATCGCGTCGCTCAACCGACCGCCGACGTACTGGCCGACCATGCCGATCACGAGCAGGCCGACGAAGACGTACCCGGACGGCTCGACCGACTCGCCGAGGATCGTGACGGTCGCGAGGCTGTCGTATCCAGCCAGCATCTCCGGGAGAAACGTCAACACGCCGCGGTAGAAGAACCCCTCGAGGATCAACATCGGGAACGCGATGAGGAACCCGCCGGCGAAGATCGTCCGCGTGTCGCCGAGGACGTCACCGAGGGAGGGGAGCCGGTCAGTCGTGGCTTCGGGACCGTCGGACGGACCCGCGGATCCTCCGTCCGTTGCCTTCGTCGAGGAAGCCGGGTCGACCGCGGCCAGTTCGTCGACGGAGACGTACATCGTGTAGACGGCGGCGAGAAACGCCGGAAAGGCCATAGCGACCGCGACGACCCGCCAGCTGAACCCGATCAGAAGCGTCGCGGCCGCGAGCGGGCCGAGCGAGATCCCGACGTTGCCGGCGATGCCGTGGTAGCCGAAGCCGACCCCGCGTTGGGTGACGCCCGTGCTTATGAGGCGCAAGCCGGCTGGATGGTAGATGCTGGCGGCGAGGCCCCAAAGCCCCAACGCGAGCGCCACACCGACGATGCCGGTGGCGGCGGCGAGCGCGAGGAACGAGACCGCCATCCCGAGCAGACAGATAACGAGCGCGCGCTTCGAGCCGTAGGCGTCGGTCACGATGCCGCTCGGCACCGAGCCGATGCCGTAGAGGGCGTAACCGACCGCGACGGCGATCCCGAGCATCGCCGAACCCACCCCGAGATCGGCGCTCCAGGCGATGATGAAGATCGGGATGGCGAGTTCGTACATGTGGACCATTCCGTGGCCCAACATCGTGATCGAGAGGATCGATCGGTCGTTTCCGTTCATTCCGGCAGGGTATTCCACCCCTTAACGGTCGGCAACTTAACGACAGCGGTCCGTGGGTGGTCCCCAACTCCCCGTCGGTCGATCAGCCCGAACACCCCTATCAATCAGCCCGAACGATCTCAATCGATCAGCCCGTACCCCTTTTTAAACAGATACACGTCGAGGGCGACGACAGCGGCGGTAAAACCGGTCAAAACAGCCAGGGAAACGAGCGGATCGACCTCCTGATACCCCAGGAAGCCGTATCGGACGCCGTTCACCATGTACACCATGGGATTTATAAGCGAGAGCGTCCGGTACAGCGGCGGGAGGATCTCCAGGGAGTAAAACACCGCGCCGAAGAAGACGAGCGGGCGGAGGATGAACTGGTTCATAACCGTCAGGTCGTCGAAGTCGTCGGCGACCAGCCCGCCGATGACGCCGAGAGAGGCGAAAAGCAACGGGACGACGATCATAAACGCCGCCAGATACAGCGGCTCGGCGATCGGCACGGTCGTGAACACGAGCCCGATCCCGACGATGATGACCCCGACGACGATGCCGCGGAGGGCGGCCGCGAAGATGTATGCGAGCACCATCGAGGTGTACGACAGCGGCGAGGTGAGCGTCTCGTGGATGTACTCGTTCCACCGGCCATGAAAGATCGAAAACGAGGCGTTCTCGAAGGCGTTCGAGATCGCCCCGAGGACGACCAGCCCCGGCAACAGAAAGACGATGTAATCGAAGCCCGCGATGTCGTCGATGCGCTGGCCGAGAATGACGCCGAAGACCGCGAAGTAGAGGACGTTCGTGATCGCCGGCGGGAGGAACGTGTTCTGTGGACGGCGGACGAACCGGAGTATCTCCCGGCGCAGAAGCGACCGGAAGCCGACGCCGAAGATCCCGTTCCCGCCGGCGGGGGTCGAACGCTCCCCGGAGCCGGTTTCGGAGCTCACTGAACCACCCCCAGCGGCTCGGCCTCCTCGTCGACGCGGGTCATGTCGACGAACACCTCCTCGAGTGAGGCTCGGCGGATGTCGAGATCGAGCACCTCATAGCCCTCGTACTCGAGCGCCCGGAGGAGATCAGGCGCGACCGAGCCGCCGCCGCCGGCGGTGACGACGAGCGTCGATCCATCGAGTCGCGTCCCGACGATCCCGTCGATGTCGAGTTCCGGAACCGTCGCCGGTCGCTCCGAAAGCGTCACGAACACCTCGTCGGTGCCCCGCGACCGGAGCTCGTCGGGCGTCGAGACGTCGACGACCCGGCCCGAATCGACGATCGCGACCCGGTCACAGAGCCGTTCGGCCTCCTCGATGTAGTGAGTGGTCAACAGGATCGTCGTCCCCTCAGCGTTGAGCCGCTCGATGACGCGCCACAGATCCCGTCGCAGTTGGACGTCGACGCCCGCGGTCGGCTCATCGAGGATGAGCAACTCGGGATCGGTGACCAGAGCCCGCGCCAGCAGAAACCGACGCTTCATCCCCCCGGAGAGCCAATCGAAGCGCGTGTCGCGTTTCTCCCAGATGCCGACCGTTTTCAGCGCCTCCTCGGCGCGGCGTTCGGCCGTTTCGGGCGGAACGCCGTGATACCCCGCCTTGTGTTCGAGCACCTCGTGGATCGGAAAGAACCGATCGACGTTGAACTCCTGTGGGGCGAGCCCGATCCGGTCGCGGGCCTGTCTGTACTCGTCCTCGACGTCGAAGCCGAACACCTCCGCGACCCCGCCGTCCGACCGGACGAGCCCGACGAGGATGTTGATAAACGTGGTCTTGCCGGCCCCGTTGGGGCCGAGCAGCCCGAAGAACTCGCCGCGGTCGACGTCGAAGCTCAACCCATCGAGCGCCACCACGTCTCCGTATGTCTTCCGGAGGCCGTCGATCCGTATCGCGGAGTCCATACCTGCCGCACGTCCGGCAACCGGTTAAGGGGCGTGAAACGCGGCCGGAAGCGGGCGAACGGAAACGCGTTTCACCCCTCGACCGGCGTCAGATCGCGGTGCCGGAAGACGACCGGCAGCGCCTCGCCGTCGCCGTCGGTTTCCAGCCGGTAGGCAGCCCGCGCCATCTCGCGGGCGTCGTCCGGATCGGCGTCTGATTCGGGGCGTTCCGCGAAGACGTGGACGACGCGACAGACCGTCCCGTCGAACTCGCTTTCGGCGTCGTCGTCCGTGAGGTCGATCCGAACGCGGTCGCCGACGTCGTACGGCGTCGTGGTGTCTGTCATTACGCCCTGTTTCGAACAGGAGGGAAGTAATTCTTCCCAACGACCTTTTTCTGCGTCGGGTTTCCTCGTTCACTTCGTTCACTGCGGGAACCCTCCTTGAAAAACGTCCTCAGAAGCCGAAGGCTTCTGATGGGTTGCGTCAGAGCTTTGCTCTGACGAACGTCGATGAAAAAGGCCGGCGACTCACTCCGTTCGTCGCCGGTGAACCGCGCGCCGACGGCGCGCGGACACTACTCCCCGACCGCCTCCTCCACGATCTCTATTTCCTCCTCCGACCTTTTTTTGCGTCGGGTTTCCTCGCTCGTTCGCGCTCGCGGCTTCGCCGTTCGCGCAGCGCTCCCTGCACCGGCTCTGTTGCCTTCACGCGTACAGAATCCGCCCGCCGAGATCGGCTTCGGCGTGCTCGTCGAGCGTCGCGTCGATCCGGCGGACGAGTTCACCGATCTTCTTTCCGTGCTGTAGAGCCGATTCATGCCGGCCGTTCGGTGGGATCTGCCCCGTCGTGGTTCCGAAATTCGTCGATGTGATCGTAGTAGTAGGCAAGCGCCACGTGAACGTCCGAAAGCGACAGCGCGGGATACAACTCGACGATCTCGTCCGGCGAGTAGCCGCTGTGCTCGTAGGCGCTCGCGACGTTCCAGACGCGGATTCCCGTCCCGGCGATCGTCGGGGCTCCGTCGCTGTGGTCGGGATCGCGGACGATTTCGGTCACTATTTCCTACGTATCTGTACCGTTATTTAAAACCGAGTCAGGATCGGATAATGCTATTTAAATGACCAACGACACCAAACTCACTTTCAGGTTCGTCTCCGGTTTTATTACTGAAGCGTTTCAATATACGTTTATGTCGAGTACTGAGTGGCGTCCGGATGACGGACACGAACGAATCGACGGACTGGAGTTCGGCGACGCACTCGCGGAACTTTCCGTTACTGACGCACCCGAAATCGACCCCGTTGACGCCGTTCGCGAATCTCGTGAAGATGTATGAGTCTCTTTGTCGACTCAAATATCTTCATCGCGATCATTACTGACGACACCGATCGATCCGAAACCGCCCGTGAGTTACTCAACAGCGATCGTCAGTTCTACTCATCAATATACAGTATAATGGAGGTTCGAAACGTACTTGCGAGTAAATACCACTTCAAGCGTGAACGGATCGAAGAAATCGAGAGACGTATCCGAACCTACGCTGACCCGGTAAACCACAGCTCAATACTGATCCAAACGGCTGATTCGATTCAGGAAGAGACCTATGTCACAGCGATGGACGCAATAATGCTCGCCAGTGCGGAGCATGTCGATGGGACTCTCGTGACGTTTGATACCGAACTTCACCGCCACGGTGCAAACCCTCCTGGTGAGTTTCTTACCTGAGTCTCTCTTGTGATGAATCGCTTGTGGCGTTGCTCTCCCACGGACAGCCTGCCCCCCGACCTTTTTCTGCGTCGGGTTTCCTCGTTCACTTCGTTCACTACGGGAACCCTCCTTGAAAAACGTCGATGAAAAAGGCCGGCGACTCACTCCGTTCGTCGCCGGTGAACCGCGCG
>OBKM01000556.1_pt1 | contig 18289 bp, 17 predicted proteins | sample 1519691 | NCBI WGS metagenome assembly OBKM01 (sample SAMEA37050418, study PRJEB22526) | metagenome | biome: saline pan; feature: lake; material: water | place: Egypt | collected 2015 | depth 0.5 m | reverse complement strand
TGGTCCGGAAGGTGACGAGTTTCCAGCGGAAGTCGATGGGCGCGTACTTCGACGGTGACTACCAGGACGCCGACCCGGACGCGGTCCGCGTCGGTACTATCCACTCCGCGAAGGGTCGCGAGGCCGACCACGTGTTCGTCGCGACCGACCTCACGGAGAAGGTCGTCGAACAGATGGCCGCCTCCATCGACGACCCGACCGACGTGGACGGCGTCGAGGAGTTCACCAAGTCGACGAGCCCGGTGCCGATCCTCACCGACAACGAGCGCCGCGTCTTCTACGTCGGAATGTCCCGCGCCCGCGAGCGGCTCGTCATCCTGGAGAGCCTGATCGGCGGCGCGCCGACGCTGCCGATCAGCGTCCTCCTCTTCAACGAGCTCCGCGACGACCCGCCACAGGACCTCATCGAGGAGGTTCAGGCGGAGTTGGCGGTTCCCGAACCCGAGCCGTGACCGGAAGTCCGGCCGACAGAGCCGGCGACGACGCGGGCCGCGACCCGGTCCGGACCGACCTCACGCCGCTGGTCGACGCGGTCCGAGACGCCGACGCGGACGCCTTCGTCGCGGTCGGCGACCGGTTCGACGACGACCTCCGCTATCTCACCCGCTTTGCCGGTCCCGACAGAGCCGCCGCGCTGGTCGTCGTCCCCGACGGTGGGACTTCCGACCGCGGGCGTTCCGCGCGCACGGCCGCCGACCCCGCGGTCACCGATGGCTCCGTGGCGGGCCGCGCAGTCCTCTGTGCACCCGCCCTATTCGCCGAGCAGGCGACGCGGGAGTTCGTCGCGTCCGCGCAAGTCGACGGGACCGATGACGGCCCGGCGTTCCACGACGACGTCGGTCGTGAGGTTCGGACGGGCGACACCGGCGACCACGCCGGCGAGCGCGCGGCCGCGACCGTCGAGGCGCTCGTCGGCGGCGGACCCGACGGCGACGCGAACGGTGACGGTCGCGACGACGCCGACCGCACCCTCCTCGTTCCGGCGTCGATCCCGCACGACGCCGCGGTGCATCTCGAACGCGCCGGCAACGCCCTTCGATCGACCGACGCAGTGACGGTCGCCCGGGCACGCAAGACGAGCGCCGAACTCGACCGCCTGCGCCGCGTCCAGCGCGCGACCGCCGCGGGGATGGCCCGCGCGGAGGCGGTGTTGGCCGAGAGCGCGGTCGCCGACGACACCGGAGACGGGTCCCCTCGCGCTCCGCTTCGCTGGGACGGGGCCCCGCTGACGACGGAACGGCTCCGCAGGGCGGTGAACGCGACCCTCGCGTCACTCGGCGTCCGTGACGCCGGCAACACCGTGATCGGTGCCGGACCGTCCGCCGCCGATCTCCACTACGTCGGCGACGACCCGATTCGACCGGGGGAGACGGTGTTGCTCGACGTATCGCCTCGCGGCCCCGACGGCTACTACGGGGACATGACCCGGACGTTCGTCGTCGACGGCGACGGCGGCTGGGAGCGGCGGGCGTACGTCGCGGTGGAGGCCGCCCGCGACGCAGCGCTCGCCGAGATCGAACCGGGCGTTCCCGCGGCGAGCGTCCACGGCGAAGCCGCCGCCGAGCTGGCCGCCTACGGGTTCGACCCGAACGCGGCGGAGGGAGAGATCGGATTCACTCACGGCACCGGTCACGGAGTGGGCGTGAGCCTCCACGAGTCACCGTCGCTGTCCAGCGGGACGGAGCTCACACCGGGGCACGTCGTCACGGTCGAACCGGGCGTCTACGACCCCGCCGTCGGCGGCGTCCGGCTGGAGGACCTCGTGGCCGTCACGGAGGACGGCTACGAGCTGCTCGCCGAGTACCCGTTCGGGATCGTTCCGCGAGAGCGGTAGCCGGGCGAGAGAACGCTATTTCTCGGCGGTCTCCGGCGTGGAGGCGTCACCTGCGGACGCGTCGGTCGTCGATCGCGCCGATCTCTCGGGTTCGGACGGGTCGCTCGCGGCCGACTCGACCGCGGCGTCCTCCGACGCGTCGCTCCGAAGCTGTCGGGGGAGGAGCCCGCTGAGGAACCCGCGGAGGATCCGACCCGGATCGAGGAAGTACTGCGGGAGGACGACCATCGCGACTGCGACGACGAGGAGGCCCGCGCCGAGCGCGACCTCGCCGTCGAGCAGTCGGATGACGGCGTAGTTCCCCAGCGGGATGGCGAAGATCAGCGACGCCGCCAACCCGATCATGTCCGTCAGCCCGAGATTCATCGTGGGGAGGTAGGGGCTCGTCGGCCATAAGGATACAGAACCGATATCCGTCGGCCGCCCCCAGTTCCGGTATGTTCACCGGCATCGTCGAAGACACCGGAACGGTCCGTGACCGGACCGAGACAGCGGACGGACTGCGGCTGCGAATCGGCGTCGACGGGTTCGACGACCTCCACCACGGACAGTCGATAAGCGTCAGCGGCGTCTGTCTGACCGTCGAGGAGTACGGCCACACCGCCGACTCCGATCACGCCGAGACGGAATCCGGCTGGTTCGAGGTGTTCCTCGCGGGCGAGACGGTCGCGAAGACGTACCTCGGCGCGGTTCGCGAGGGCGACGCCGTCAACGTCGAGCGCGCGATGCCCGCCGACGGGCGGTTCGACGGCCACGTCGTACAGGGCCACGTCGACACGGTCGCCGAGGTGACCGCCATCGAGCGGATCGGCGAGGACTGGCGGTTCACGTTCTCGATCCCGGAGGGGCACGGCCAATACCTCGTCGATAAGGGGTCCGTGACGCTCGACGGCATCTCGCTGACCGTCGCCGAGAAGCGGGAGGCGGCGTTCGACGTGGCGATCATCCCGACGACGTACGAGCTGACGACGCTCTCCGAGAAGTCGGTCGGCGACCCCGTTCACCTGGAGGTCGACGTGATTGCGAAGTACGTCGAGAACATGCTGGACGGGTACCGGTGACGGCGATTTAGGAGGCTACCGGCGGATCGGGACAGAGCGTCGGACCAGCGTCGTCGATCAGGCGTCTTTCGCACCCGTCACGGTCTCGCGGACCGCGTCGACCCCCTCGTCGTGGAGGAGGTCGCCGACGACGATCACGTCGCTGTGGGCGGCCATCTCGTTGGCCGACTCGTAATCGTGAATCCCACCCCCATAAAAGAGGGTCGCGTCGTCGAGCGCGTCGTGTGCGGCCGCGACCTTCTCCGTATCGCCGAACATGCCCGAATACTCGACGTAGACGATCTCCTGGCCGAACATGCGCTCGGCGACCTTCGCGTACGCCTCGACGTCGTCCGCAGAGAGGTCGCAGTTCGCGTCCGTCAGCTCCGCGACCGCGGCGTCGGGGTTCAACACGATGTACGCCTCGGTGTGGGTCCGCTCCCAGTCGAGGTCGTCGATGCGGACCCACTCCTTGTGCGCGCCGGTGATCCAGAAGGGGCCGCCGGCGTTGAAGACGGTGGGGATCAGGTAGCCGTCGAGTGCCGGCGAGTCGATGACGACGCCCGGGTTCGACGGCTCCTGGTACAGCGGCACGTCGTACTCGGCGGCAGCGTCGACGACGCGGGTCATTTTATCCGCGGTGATGTCGAGGGTGCCGCCGATCTCGAGCGCGTCGGTTCCGGTCCGGCACACGTCCTCGAAGGTGTCGTCCCCGAGCAGTTCCTTGTCGGGATCGACCTTCAAAACGTGGTCCCAGTCGTCCCACGGGTTACTCATCGGAGTGAAATCTGCCGGCAGGAACCAAAAAGGTGCGGAACCTGCCCCGGCGGCGTGTCGAACGGCGGGTCGCCGGCGGCTCGTAGTCGACCGGTCAGAGCAGGTCGTCGAGCTCGTCGCTCTGGAACGCTTCCGCGGGGTCGTCCTGCGCTGCCGGCTCGTCGCGCACCGCCTGTCGAGCCCGCTCGAGGAACGTTTCGATTCGACGCGACCGCTCGACCCCCGCGAGCAGCACGAGCGCGGCGATCCGGTCCGAGTCGAGCGGGAAGTCGCCGCCGCGCACCTGCATCGATCCGGTCTCCGTCTGGAGCCACTTGCGCGCCTTCTCCGCGCCCTTTCGGGAGATCCGAGCGGGGTCGCCCGCGACGGCGATTAGCGCGGCGTCGGCACTCGTAGCGTTCGGGAGCGACATTCCCGTCGTCACCGCGCTCCGAGCCGTGCTCAGTACTGTCGTCACGTTCGCCTCGGGGTCCGCCGCGGCGGGCGCCGACGCGAAGCCGACGGCCGCCATCCCGCCCGCACGCAGCGTGTTGATCACCTCGCTCGTGTCGACGACCGATTCGGCGACGCCACCGACCGACTCGCCGGCCGCCAGCAGGAGCCCGACGCGTTTGGCCATCGACTCGTTGATCGCGGCGTACCCGCCTTCGACCGACTCGCCCGAGGAACGCCACGCGTCGTTGTCGAGCAACAGCGTCGCGTCGGCCTCTCGGACCAGCGTCTTCAGCGATCGGCCGGCGTTCACCTGATACAACGTCCCCTCATCGCGTCCTGGGAGCACGCCGATCGCGTACACAGGAACGTCGTACACGCGGCTCAGTTCGCGAACGAGAACGGGCGCGCCGCCGGAACCGGTGCCGCCGCCGAGTCCGGCGACGACGAACAGCGCCTCCGCCTCGGCCGTCACCTTCGGCGCGAGCGCGTCTAACACCTCGATCGCGTCCTCGTCCATCACCTCGGCGCCGAGCTCGTTGTCGCCGCCGACCCCGTGTCCGTTCACGCGCGACTGACCGACGAGGACGGTGTCCAGCGGCAGCGGCTCTAAATCCGCCACCGCGGTGTTCACCGCGAGGGCGTCGAGCACCGCACCGTATCCGGCGTCGGCGTCGAACTCGGCGAGCGCTGTCGTGAGCTTCCCGCCCGCCCGACGCCGAGGAGGACTGCTTTCATACGGCTGACGTATCAGATCCGTCCGTAATACGCGTTCCCCGACGTTTAAATACTGAACCGCGGCCAGTGGGTCGCGTGCCGAACGAACTTCGCGAACCAGATCGTCCGGCGACCGCGGGCGAGACGGTCACGACGAGCGGGGACGACCGGGACGTGAACGGCCCGGGCCGGTCCGACGGCCCGACTGTCGGCGCAACGGACGCCGAGCGCGAGCGCTTCGACGAGCGGCTCCGGGCGGTCGAGCGCGCGCTCACGGGGTCTGACGACCCCGTCGCCGACGTCGCGGATACTGCGGCGGCGACCGCCGAGCGCGCGGAACTCGAATCGCGTCTCGACGATCTCGAAGCGCGCGTCGAGGAGTTGGAGGCGGCGACGCAGGCGTTGCGCGGCTACGCGGGGTCGATTCGAGCCGTCAACCGCGAGGTCGAACGGCGCGCAGACCTCGCGCTCGCCCGAGCGACCGACGGTATCGATCCACAGCGCGATGACGCGGGGAGAGACGACCGCCGGTCCGCGGCCGCCGCGGACGTCTCGGGCGAGGACGCGATCCACGCTGCCGTTCCCGACGAAGACGCGATCGACGCCGCCGTTCCCGACGAAGACGCGATCGACGCCGCCGTTCCGAGCAACCCGACGAACGCGGTCGACGGGGAGTTCGGTGGATCGGCCGATCGGGGCGGCGAAGAGAACGACGAGGGGTCGTGGCGAGACGGGGCGCTGGACCGACTCCGTGAATCGCTGTGAGCCGGACCGTTCGGTCGCGGTGAGCCCGTGATCCGAGTTGTACTGACGGTGCTCGTGGCCGTTGCGCTGCTCGCGGCGTCGCTCCCGGCGTTGGACACCGCCCGCACCGACACGACCGCCGAGCGGCTCGACGGCGAGGCCGAACGCATCGAGCGGGCCATAAGCGGGGTCGTCTCCGGCTCCGTCGCCGTCGCGGATCGCGCGCTCGCCGCGCGGACGACGACGACGGTTCGCGCGCCCACCGGGGTGACCGCGGCGCCGATCGAGCGGCTCGCGCTCGTCGACGGCGACGGCCCGTCACACGCAGCGGACACCCACAGCGTCGCGCTCCGGTATCGCCTCGACGGCGGGAGCGACCGCTTCGTTCCGGTCGTTCCGACCACGCTCGCTGCGAACGTCGAGGTCGTCGGCGGAGCGGTCCCCCTCAGGACGAGCGGAGAGAGCCGGATGGAGCTCCGGTTCGTCGACGCCGACGGCCCCACCGTCGAGATCGCACGAGTCGGGTGAAACCCCGGGTCGGTCGCGGACGTTCGTCCACCGAAGGCGGGGGCCGCCCCGACCTTTTATATACGATACCGCGGCCACGCCCGCCGTGAACCTGGACCTCTCCCCACTCACGTCGGCCGGCGCCGACGTCTCGCTGCGGTCGCTCCCGTGGGTCGGCGACGACGAGGACGACTGCCGATGCGAGCCGTCGTTCAGAGAGCCGGTCGGCACGGGCGTCGACGACCGCGTCGTCCTCGCGGTCGACGCCGAAGACTGCCCGGGTCGGGGCGACCTCGCCGCGAGCCCCGCCTGTTTGGAGACGGTCGTGAGGGAACTCACGGCGCATGACGCCGACGTGATCCGGACGCGCCACCGTGGCCGTGAACGGGCGTACACCGGGCGGGCCGCGGCGTGTCTGGTCGCCGCTGGCCGGTTCCGCGAACGGGTCGAGTTCCACGAGACGCGGCTCGCGGACCGCGTCGCGCGGGACCCGGTGGCGGCGGCGCACGAAGCGGCCGGCCGGGCCGGACCGCCGCGTCGGATCGCCGCGGAGACCGGACTGGAAGCCGTCGCCGCCGAGGCCGACGACATCGCCGACGCGATACGAGCGCACTCCGGCCCGACCGTCGCCGCAACGCGCGTCGCCGCGGAACCGCCCCCGACCGCGACGCTCGTCGATCGGTGGGAGGTCGACACCGGTGCGACGGTGCGGCTGTACGAGGGGGCCGGACCCCTCCGAACGTACCACCTCACACCACCGTCTGCCCGGCTGGGCGACGGCGCGATCAAGCGGCTCCACGCGGCGAAAGAGCGGCTGCTCGACGACCCGTCCGGCGGCGAGCGGGCGGCGGGACGAGCGGTGCGGGACGTCGCGGCGAGCGACGACCCCGTCTCCGTGCTTACCGACGTACTCCGGCGACACACCCGCGGCTACGGCGCGCTCGAACACGTGTTCGCCGACGAGCGCGTCAGCGACGCGACGCTGTCGGCGCCCGTCACCGAGAACCCGCTCCGCGTGGTCGTCGACGGAGAGCGCTGCCGGACGAACGTTAGGCTGCCGCCCGAGGGCGCTGCGACCCTCGCGTCACGGCTTCGCCGGACGAGCGGCCGCGGATTCTCGCGGGCGAGCCCGACGCTCGATGCGACCCTCGACGCGGAGGCGGGACGGGTTCGCGTCGCGGCGACGACGGACCCCGCCAGCGACGGGCTCTCGTTCGCGTTCCGTCGGGGAGATCCGGACGCGTGGACGCTCGCAAGACTCGTCGACGTGGAGACGCTCACGCCGGCCGCCGCGGGACTCCTGTCCGTCGCCGTCGAGCGGGGCGTAACCGGCCTCGTCGCGGGGGGTCGAGGGGCCGGGAAAACGACCGCGCTCGGAGCGCTGCTCTGGGAGCTCCCAGCGGAGACGCGATCGATACTGATCGAGGACACGCCGGAACTCCCGGCAGCAGCGATCGCCGCCGCCGGACGCGACACGCAGCGGCTCCAAGTCGGTGACGGCGCGGAACTCTCACCGAGCGAGGCGGTCCGGACCGCGCTTCGGCTCGGCGGGGGCGCCATCGTCGTCGGAGAGGTCCGCGGCGAGGAGGCGCAAGCACTGTACGAGGCGATGCGCGTCGGCGCGACCGGTGAAACCGTTCTCGGAACGATCCACGGTGAAGATCCCGCCGCAGTGCGTGAACGAGTCGTCACGGATCTCGGCGTCGCTCGGTCGTCGTTCGCGTCGACAGACCTCGTCGTCGTCGTCGACGACCACCGCGTGGACGTGATCGCGGAGGTCGTCGAGCACGGCGACGAGGTGTCGTTCGAGCCGCTGTTCGAGCGGACGGATGGCGGGCTGATCCCGACCGGTCGTATCGACCGTGGCGAGAGCCGCCTCGTCGACGGCCTCGCCGGCCACGACGAGGAGTACGCGGCGGTCAGAGAGGCGGTGAACGAGCGCGCAGCGGGGATTCGAACGGCGGCAGCCGACGGCCGGACGGATCCCGAACGCTACGTCGCCCGCGAAGCGGGCGAGAGCGACCGATGATCGGTCCCGACGAGAACACCGGTTCGGGAGCGGAACGGCGCGGAGCGGACGGAGACGGCCGAGCGTCGTCCGAACTCCGACGATCGATCGCGTTCCTCCGGTGGGAGCCCTCCGCCGAGCGCGTGATCGAGACCGGCTATCGCGGGGGGATCGGCACAGGAGTTTTCGTCGCGGTCTGTGTCGTGTTCGTCGCCGGGCCGCTCGTCGGTTTGCTGGCCGGGCTCACCTGCGGGCTGGCAGTCACGCACGCCGTGCATCGGGGACCCGTGTGGCTCGCGTCCCTCCGGCGAACGCGAGCGCTCGGGGCCGCACCGGGGCTGGTCGGCAGACTCGTGTTGCGGATGCGGCTCGACCCGTCGACCGAACGAGCCGTCCAATTCGCCGCCCGGACGGGTGACGGGCCGCTGGCCGAGGCGCTGGGCCGTCACGAGCGAGGAAGTGCCGACGGGCCAACGAGCGGGCTCCGCTCGTTCGCGCGGGAGTGGCAGCCGTGGTTCCCGGCGATCGATCGCGCGGCGGCGCTGGTCAGAACGGCGGCGTCGGCGCCGGCGGAGCGTCGCGGGCGGTGTCTGGACCGCGCCCTCGAGACGACCATCGCCGGGACGACGGATCGCCTCGGCGCGTTCGTCGGCGCGGTTCGCGGTCCCGTCTCGGCGCTGTACGCGTTCGGGGTGTTGCTTCCGCTCGCGCTGATCGCCCTGCTGCCCGCGGCGGCCGCGTCCGGCGTCCCGATCAGTTCGCAGATCGTCGCTGGACTGTACCTCGTCGTGCTGCCGAGCGGACTCGTCGCCGCGTCCGCGTGGCTGCTCTCGCGTCGACCCGTGGCGTTCGCGCCGCCGCCGATCGACGGGAACCACCCGGACGTTCCGAACAGGGGGCCTCACGCCGTTGGGCTCGGAATCGGGGCAGGCGTCGGCGCCGCGGCGATCGCCGCGTGGCTCGTCGCGAACTGGGCCGGGCCGGTCGCCGGGGTTGGAGTCGGAGCCGGGACGGCGCTGCTCGTCGTCGTCCGCCCCCGCCGAGCGGTCCTCGAGAGGGTTCGGTCTGTCGAACGGGGGCTCCCCGATGCGATGACCGTGATCGGTGGCGACGTCGCGGAGGGCGTCGCCGTCGAGACGGCAATCGCGAACGCCGGCGACCGCCTCGACGACGCGGCCGGCGTGGTGTTCGAGCGCGCCGGTCGCCGCAGCGAGGTCCTGCGCGTCGGGGTTCGAGCGGCGTTCCTCGGTCGCGGCGGACCGGCCGAACCGGTCCCCTCGCCGCGGGTTCGGGGAGCGATAGCGCTGCTCGCGGTCGCCGCTCGGGAGGGGCGCCCGGCCGGTGACGTCCTGCTCGAACTCGCGGACCAGCTCGAAGCGCTCCGGGAACTCGAATCCGACGCTCGGCGACAGCTCGCGACCGTGACGGGGACGCTGACAAACACGGCCGCTGTCTTCGCTCCCCTCGTCGGCGGGGCGACGGTCGCACTAGCGACCGGAATCGATACCGTCGGAGCCGGCGGAGGAGCCACAGGAGCGGCCGCGAGCATCGACGCGTTCGGGGCCGGGGGGAGTGGGGCGACGGACGGCAGCGTCACCGACGGTGGAGCGGGCACCGCCGCTGACGGCGGAACGAAGACGTCCGTGGCGCTCTCGGTGCCGGTTCTCGGCCAGATAGTCGGTGCGTACGTACTGATCCTCGCGACGCTGCTCACCGCGTTAGCGACCGGTCTGGAACGCGGGTTCGACCGGACGCTCGTCGCCTACCGAATCGATATCGCGCTGCCGACCGCGACCGCGACGTACCTCGTGGCGTTCGTCGGAGCCGAGATGCTCTTGTGAACCGGCATTCGGATACGACGGTTTAAGTACGAAACCGCGGCCAGCCGTCCCGTGTTCGAAACCAACCTCGACGCCACGTACGCGTGGCTCGGTCTCGCGCTGGTGAGCGTCGCAACGGCCGGGATCGCCGCCGCGCTTCCGGCGTCGCCGCCGCCCGACGCGAGCGGCGTCGCTCACACGATCGATTCCGTTGGCGACAGCGATCATCCGGCGACCGCCGAACACGGCCTCGCCGCGGACCGGCTCCGGCTCACTCCCCGCTCGATCGCGCTGGACGGAGGAGGAGAACCTGCACGGGCGGCGATTCACGCCCCTCGAGTCACACCGGTCTCGCCGGGTGGAAACCAGTCGTCAACGGAGGGTCGGCTTCGTCGGGTATTGAACGGCGCACCACCGGACGCGGTCTTCGACGAGCCTGACGCGCTCGCGGCGGCCGCGTCACGGGCGCGGGCGAGCGACCACGAGTGGCGCACGGCACCGGATCGAGTCACCGTGCGCCAGGTCCACTACGGGGGGATCGATGTCACGCTCGTCGGGTGAGCGACCGTTCCGCGTCGGTGACCGCGCCGCTGTCGAACCGATCGCCGCGTTGGTGGCGGTCGCGGTCGTCGGCGCGGCGCTGGGGCTCTACGTCGTCGCGCTCGACGACGCGTCGACCGACCAAAACTCGCCGGGCGCAGCGACGACGCTCGATCGGATAGAACCGGTGGTGACCGTCGGCGGGGTCGTCGAACCGGATCGGCTGAACGGCCTCGGAGAGTTCCGGTTCGCCGCGCTCGTCGAACTGGAGGCGGACGGCGAGACGTGGCGGGTCCGCTCCGGCGTCGACGCTCCCGAACCGGGCGACGTGAAACGCGACCGAACGGCGGCAGACGCGTCTGATCGCAACGCGCGCTCTGAATCGACATCGGTCGCCGAGCGGTCGGTGACAGTTCGCGTCGGCCCGGGGCGGAACGTCCGCGGGACGCTGCGAACGGTGGTGCGGAGATGACGAGTACCGTTCTGGACGTGACTGTGCTTCTCCTCTGCGTCTCCGCGAGCGTCGTCGCGCTCGTCGGGGCCGGCGGCGATGTCGGCACCGACGGGCCGACCGCCGAGGACGTGGCCGACCGCCTCACGACGGAGACGGTGGCGGTGACGTACGAACCGCCCGACGCGCCGGGCGGGACGAGAACGGTTCACGCGACCCGAGCCGAGTTGTTGGGAATGGTTGTCGTCGCCGATGGGCGCAATCTCGACGCGGACGCCGGGAAGTACGAAGGGTTCCGATCGAACGTGCAGTCGGCGGTCGCAGATGGGCTCGGCCCGCGGACTCGACTCGACGTGCGCCCGCTAACGACGGCGACAACGGGATCCGACGAGAACGCGACCGGCGTTCCGGTCGTCGCCCCGTTCGGTGAGAAGACGGCGAATGGGGCGGCGTGGTGGTCCGCAAACGAGACCGGGACGCCGTCGTGGCCGACGGCGGCGACGGGAACTTCGTGGGGCATCGAACTCCGCGACGAGATGACGGCTGGGGCGGTCCGTGAGCGCGGGGAGACGGAGCCGGGTGACGCGCGGCCCGAGGTCGACGAAACGGGGGCGGAGCGCGCGCGGACGGCTCGAATCGAAGTCGCTATCGGGGCGTCACCGCCGCGAACCGCCGACACGACGACAGCGGTCCTCAGGCACCCGACACCGGGTGACACGGCGAGCGTCGAAGGCGTCCGAATCGTCGTCCGGAGGTGGTGAGCGTGCGATCACGACGGAGTGACACGGATCACACGCCGAGCGGCTCACGGCTCCGCATTCCGGCCCTGTGCGGCGACGAGCGGGCGCGGATCCCCTTCGCGCTGATCGGGGTGCTCCTGCTCGTGACGAGTTCCGCGTACGCCGCCGGGCTCGCGGATCAGGGGTTGGTAAGCGAGGATCGGAGCGCGGAGCGGGCCGTCGACCGCGTCGACGCCGACGCGACCGCCGCGCTCAGGGCCGCGGCCCGTGAGGTGGCACACGACGCGGCGGCGGACCCCGTGACCCGGGCGCCGAGCGGCACAGGTCCAGCGGCGAGCGCGGTAAGGGAGGGATCGGCGTTCGCGGACGCGTTTCGGATCCGCCTCGCTATCGCGGGCGCGGACGCGTTGACAGGCGTTGAAACGGAGATCGGCGACACGACCGCGACCGTATCGCTTCCGCCGGTCGACGAACCGGGCGATCTCCGGGAAGCTAGGGACCGCGTCCGAGTCGAACCGGCGGCGAACGGAACGGCGACTCGGGTGACGTTCGAAGCGGTGGAGACGGCGGCGACGCGGGACGGTCGCACCGTGGTCCAGCGGACGGAATCCCGGACTGTAGTCGTCGCGGTCCCGACGCTCGCGGCCCACGAGCGGACGGAGCGGTTCCAGACCCGGCTCAACCGCGGACCCGTGGAGGGAGCGGGGCTGGGCCGGCAGATCACGGCGAGCCTCTATCCGATGACGTGGGCACGCGGGTACGCGCAGTACGCGGGCGCGCCGGTGGAGAACGTCCTCGGGAACCGACACGTCGAGCTGGCGACGAACGCCGGGATCGTCCGCACGCAACGTGACGTGTTCGGGGCGAGCGATCCGGACGCCCGCGGCGGCCTCGCACGCGCGACGGCCCGGACCGGGCTGACCGACATCCTCGAACCGACCGGCGTCGACGAGGGGTCGTGGACCGAGACGGTGCTCGACGCCCCGGCACCGACGGACGGCGCGACGACGGGAACGGACGGGCGGATCGACGAGTCCGTCGGTGAGGTGGAGGACGGAGACCGCCGCGCGCTCGAACCGGAGACTGACCGCACCGCAGAGAAAACGACGGTTCCGATCGGTCACGCCGCGGACGTCGGCGCGGCCCGTGTTCACGACGACCTCGACGCGATCACCGAGGGCGCGTATCGTGTCGAATCGACCGTCGAAACGTCGACAACGCAGGTCCACGACGGCGGGCGACCGATTCCGAAAGCACCCGAGTCCGCACCCGGAGCGGAGTGGGAGCGAGTAGAGCTCTCACACGCGGAGCGTATCTCGTCGGTATCGGGCACCGAACGTCCCCAGCGGACGCCGTCAGGGACCGTCGAACCGGGAGAACGCGTCTCCTTCGGTGCCGCGGAGCGGGAGGTGTCGGTCCGGCGCGTCGCGACGGCCGAGTGGAGGCGGGAGGTCGTCGAACGCGGTCCGAACGGCACCGCCGTCAACGTCACCGTTCACCGGACGACGACGCGGGACGCGGTGACCGACCGCTATCGCGTTCGAGCATCGGTCTCGGGTCGGCACGCGCCGACCGATGACGCGCCGGACCGGCCGACGGCGACGTTCGGTGCGGGGGGTGCGGGAGGCGTAGCGGATCTCCGGGAGACGCCGGAATCGGCCCGCTCGGACCTCGCCGTCGACACGCGGGCCGGCGTCGATCAGATCGCTCGGGACGCGGTACGAGACGGCGACGTTCGTCGATCGGTGACCGTGTACGGCGCTCGGTCCGACACCGAGCGCGATCGGATCGCGGCCGACGTGGCCGCCCTCGCGGCGGACGTTCGCGAGGTCGAAACGGCACAGTCGATGGAGGACGCGTCGGTCGGCGAGGCGGAGCCGTACGCCGATCTCGCCGAGACGCTCCGCGATCGGCGAGGCGAACTGGTCGACGCGCCGCGGACGTACGACGGTGCGACGGACCGGGCGCGAGTCGCCGCGCGTGTCGCGTATGTGGACGCCGTCATCGACGAGTTAGAGACGGCCGCCGCCGACCGAGACACTGCGACCGACGAGTTTCTCGATCGGGTGAACGACGCTTTCGACGGCCCCTCGGTCGGCGACGCCGTCGCCAGCCGCGAGGCGGCTCGCGATCCCGGGACGTATACCCTCGGCGACGATGGTCCGGGCGGGGCGGTGACGTTCGCACCCGAGGGGTCGCCAGGGTATCTCCCACGGACCGCGGTCGACGGGAGGACCGTCGAGGGGGTGAACGGAACGACGACCCGACCGTTGGCCACTCGGAACGTGAACTACGCCACCGTGCCGTACGACGAGGTGTCGAGCGGGGTCGTCGATCGGATTCTCGGCACGGAGGACACAGTCCGGATCGGCACCGCCGGACGAGCGCTCCTGCTGGCTGACGAGGCGCTCACGGCGGAAGCCGATCCCGACCTGCGGGCGGACAAGGACGCGCTCGCGGGGCGGGTCGAGCGCTCGCTACGGGCCGTCGACCGAGACCTCGAAGCGACGCTCGCCGACCGAACAGATCTGAGCCGTGACGACCGGCGGCGGGCGCTCGACGCGGCGGCTGCGACGTACGAGTCGGCCGGAGACCGCGCGGTCGCGGTGGGCGACGGATCGTACCCGGACCGAGTCGCGTCGGAGGCAGCGACCGGCGGATCGCTGTCGGCGGCCGCTGAGGCGTCACTCGCCGCACACCTTCGTGTCACGACTCGGAGCGCGGCCGGCAGAGACGCCGTCCGCGTCCCGACGCGGTTCGTCGACGAGCCGACGAGCGGCGCGCGGATGGTACTCAGGGATCGCATGGAGGGCGCCGTGGAGGACGGTGCCGCGGAGGCCGGCCAGCGAGCCGCCGAGCGCTGGGCGCCGAAACCGGTTCGGACCGTCGGCGCCGGCATGCCGATCGCGCCGGTCCCCGGCTACTGGGTGACGACGGTGAACGCGTGGCGCGTACAGGTCCGTGGAGCGTACCCGCGGTTCGCCCTGCGTGCCGACGTCGGGACGCCGGGTGAACCGTTCGAGTACGTTCGGGAAGCGGGTTCGGTGACCGTCGAGATCGACGGCGAGACGGTTCGGATCGGGGAGACGGAGCCGGTGCGGTTCGACACCGAGACGGTCGTGATGATCGCGGTTCCCGCAGGCCCGCCGGGCGTCGGCGACGTCGACGGAACACGCGACGAGCGGTCCGGCGGCTGGCCGTGTCCCGGTGGGGCCAACGGACCGGCGGCGACGGACGAGGCGTGTACGGCCTCGTAGCGAGTGTCGATCCGCGAGTCACGTGCATCCGCTTCGAACGCAGTGGGGTGACCGTAGCCGTTTAGGGAAGCGCCGACAGAGGACGACCATGTTTCACGAGGTCGTCGAAGACGGGACGGTGGGAACGATCGACGCCGGGCAGGGTGGCGACGATAGTGCGTCGGACGACGCGATCACCGCAGCGTCGCTGCTCGCGGCGTTCGAGACCCTGATCGGCGAAGCCGCGAACGAGGCGGGCCGAGAAGCCGTCATCGACGAGGCGGGCCTGACCGAGCACGCCGCCGACGCGGTCGCCGATGGCGACGTGGCGGAGCTAACCCTCGCCGAGGGTGCGGCCGTCCTCGCGGCCGCGGGTGACCGCGACCCCGACGCGATGGTGGCGGAGCTCCGCGATCACCTCCTGATCGGGATGGCAACGGCGGTGCTCGACGTCGACACACTCGCGGCGAGGATCGATGCGGATCTCACCGGGCAGGAGGTCCAGCAGGCGCTCGAGGGGCGCACCGCCATGACGCTCGGACAGCTCGCGGAGATCATGGCGGTCATCGAGCGACGCAAGCGATGAACGTCGTCATCGTCGGTTGCGGCTACGTCGGACTTGAACTCGCCGAACAGCTCGCCGAGCGTGGCCACGACGTGGCCGGTGTGCGACGGTCCGACGCCGGGCTCGAAGCGATCGAAGCGGTCGACGAACGCGTCGACGCGGTCGGCGCGGACGCGACCGACCCGGAGTCGCTCGCGGCGCTGCCGGACGCCGACGCCGTGGTCTTCGCGGCCAGTTCGGGCGGACGGGGCGCCGAGGCCGCGCGCAGCGTGTACGTGGACGGACTCACCAACGTTATCGAGGAGTACGGCACGCGGGAGGCGGCTCCAGACAGGCTCGTGTACACGTCGTCGACCGGCGTCTACGGCGATCACGACGGCGGGTGGGTCGACGAGGAGACCGCGATCGACCCCACGACGGAGAAGACGCGCGTCCTCGCCGAGGCGGAGCGAGTCGCGTTGGAGACGGCAGACGAGTTCGGGATCGACGGAACCGTGGCGCGGTTCGCTGGACTCTACGGCCCCGGGCGCTACCGGCTCGACCGATATCTGAACGGTCCCGTCACCGCCGGGTTCCTCAACATGGTCCACCGCGACGACGCCGCCGGCGCGGTCCGGTACCTCCTCGAAGCCGACGCCGCGCGGGGCGAGCCCGTCGTCGTTGTCGACGACGAGCCGGTGGATAAACACGCGTTCGCGGACTGGCTCGCCGACGAGTGCGGCGTGGCGCGTCCGGAGAAACGGTCGAAGGCCGAGCGGATCGCAGACGGTGACCTCTCTGCGGCGGCCGAGCGACGGATCCGAACCAGTAAGCGCTGCGCGAACGATCGGCTCCGGGCACTCGGCTACGAGTTCAGTTATCCCACGTTCCGCGAGGGGTACCACGACGCGATACAGGCGTTCAACGCGGCGAACGAGTAGACGTACCTCGGCTCTGCCCGGGTGACATTCGTCGTTTCCACCGGGTCAGAAAAGTGACGAACCTTCATGTGTCGGGAGTGAGTCGGCCGACACGTATGTGGTTCCTGACCGCCCCGGACGAGCGGCTCTCGCGGGCGGGGGCGCTCACGCGGGAAAATCCGGAACTAGCGGCTGCTGCCGTGTTCGTTGTGCTCATCGCTCTCGTCGGTGGATACCTGCTGCTCCGCGCTCGGCGGGGGCCTGGGGTTCGGTTCCGACAGTTGCTTGCCGAGCAGGACGAGATCGCGGTGCTGATGCATCCGAATCCGGATCCGGACGCGATGTCTGCCGCGCTGGGGGTCGCGTCGCTCGCCGAACAGGTGGACGTCGACGCGACCGTTCAGTACCCGGGCCAGATCCGACACCAGGAGAACCGCGCATTCCGAACGGTGCTCGACTTGGAGCTCGACCCGATCGACCACGTCACCGATCTCGCCGCCGAATGCGTCGTGCTCGTCGACCACAACGAACCCCGGGGGTTCGCCGGCGCGGACGGCGTGCTCCCGATGGCGGTCGTCGATCACCACCCGGGAGACGGCTCGGGGAGGGAGTTTACCGACGTTCGAACCGACTACGGTGCCACCGCCTCGGTCGTCGCGGAGTACTTCGAGGAGAACGACGCGGTGCCGGTGCCGCCGGACAAACACGCGAGCGAGACCGGCAGCGACCTCACGCTGCCGACCGACACGGCGACCGGGCTCTTGTACGGAATCCTCGCCGACACCAAACACCTCACCGTCGGGGCGAGCGAACCTGACTTCGCCGCCGCCGCCTACGTGTATCCCGGCGTCGATCAGGACCGGCTCGACCGGATCGCCAATCCCGCCGTCGACGCGGAGGTGTTGGAGGTGAAGGCGCGGGCGATCGCGGGACGGCGGGTCGAGGGCTCGTTCGCGGTCGCCGACGTCGGTGGGCTGAACAACGTCGACGCGATCCCGCAGGCGGCCGACGAGCTGATCCAGCTCGAAGGGGTCAGCGCCGTCGTCGTCGTCGGTGAGCGGGACGGGACGATCCACCTCTCCGGTCGGTCGCGAGACGACCGCGTCCACATGGGGAACGCGATCGACTCGGTCTTATCGAGCGTCGACAACGGCAACGGCGGCGGCCACTCGAGGATGGGCGGCGGGACGATCACGCCGACGATCGATCCGGCGGGAAACGAGCCCGAGACGCCAGACCGCGACGAGCTGGCGGACAGGCTGTTCCGCGCGATGGCCGGCGACGTGTGACGGGGACCGGTCCGGCCGCCTAATTTAAGTAGCGTGCGCGGAAGCGGAGATCATGGATCTCGATCTACCGACGGGGAACGGGTGGCGCGCCCTCGCGGGAGTCGGCGTCGGCTACGCCGTCGCGACGGGACTGATACTCGTGGTCTTCTTTCTGCTTCCGTACGCCGTCGTGCGGATCCTGTAATCGAAGCGTGGACACGGTTGGTCCCGAAGAAAGTGAGCGGGCGCGTCAGGCGAACGCCAGCGAGTCGTCGGCCCCGCCGTCGTCGTCCTGCTGGAGCTTCTCGTGGGCCTCGAGGAAGTCGTTCAGCGTGACCTCGGTGCGGTCGTCGCGGATGGCGAACATCCCGGCCTCCGTGCAGATGGCCTTGATGTCGGCGCCGGACGCGTCCGGCGTCATCTCGGCGAGGTCGTCGAAGTCGATGTCGCTCGCGAGGTTCATTTTCCGGGTGTGGATCTGGAAGATGATCTCGCGGCCATCGGTGTTCGGCTTGGGCACCTCGATGAGGCGGTCGAAGCGGCCCGGGCGCAAGATCGCGGGGTCGAGCATGTCGAAGCGGTTCGTCGCGGCGATGATCCGGACCTCACCGCGCTCGTCGAAGCCGTCCATCTCCGAGAGCAGCTGCATCATCGTCCGCTGGACCTCGGCGTCGCCCGAGGTCTTCGAGTCCGTCCGCTTCGAGGCGATCG
>OBKM01000555.1_pt1 | contig 18303 bp, 17 predicted proteins | sample 1519691 | NCBI WGS metagenome assembly OBKM01 (sample SAMEA37050418, study PRJEB22526) | metagenome | biome: saline pan; feature: lake; material: water | place: Egypt | collected 2015 | depth 0.5 m | reverse complement strand
GCGCACTTCGAGTGCCAGAAGTGTGGCTACGAGAATCACGCCGACTACAACGCTGCCAAGAACGTGGCAGTACGCTGCTGTCGCCGGCTACTCCGTCGCAACCAGACTGGGGGCGACGGAGGCGCACCCGTAGACGTTGCGCTGAATGGCGGGACGATGACCGTGAACGTGTAAGCTGGGCGAGACCGGAGGTCTCGCTAGCGATGCGGGCGGAACGCCCGCAGAGCACCGAAGCCCCTTGGACGGGGAGCCAGGCCTCTCCGTGCCACCCCATCGGTGGCCAGAACGGGAGTCCACGTCAAAGCCCCACCCTCAACGAGCGAACCCCTTGTGGGTGAGCGAAGTAGGGTGGGGTAGTTTACAGAATTCGAGGAGAATGCCCCGGGGCTTGACCCCGGGGTTGAATCCGACAACTCGTTATACAAACCATTAACTGGACACATCTATAATCAAGAGACATCGATGGAGTACAGTCACCGCTACCCCGCTTATCCGACACAAAAGGTAGCGAGTGAACTGGAACATCACATCGACATTCATCGCCAAGCGTACAACTACACCCGGTACGAGTACGAAAACGTGGACGCCGACAACATCGGCTCCGCGTACAAACACCATAACCGACTTCCCAACTGGAAAGACGAGTTTCCCGTCTTCTCAAAGGTTAACTCGAAAGCTCTGCAACGAACCGTCACACGGTTCTATGACAACCTCTCAAACCTGAAAGACCAGAAAGAGAACGGAAACAAGGTTGGAAAACTCAAGTGGAAGTCACCACGGGAGTTCCAGAGTATGACGTTTTCGCAGTCTGGCTTCGAACTCAAAAACACGAGTGGCCGACGTACAACGCTCTGGCTCTCCAAAATCGGAGATATCAAAATCCGATACCACCGCGACATCCCGAACGAAGCAGACATCAAAGAAGTCACAGTCAAAAAAGAGACGACTGGCGAGTGGTTCGTATCGTTCGCCCTCGAAACCGACGATGCAGACCTACCCGAGAAGCCCGACGTGGACTCGCTTGACGCGAGCAACAGCGTTGGAATCGACCTCGGTATTCTCAACTACATCCACACTTCGGATGGCAGGACTGTGGACTGGCTTGATCTTGAAGACGAGTACGAACGACTCCAGTGTGAGCAACGCAAGTTGTCTCGCAAGGAGAAGGGGTCGAGCAACTACGAGAAGCAACGTCGAGAAGTGGCGAAGGTGAAACGCCACATCAAGCGGAAAGTGCTGGACTACCAGCACAAGATCACGACGTGGCTCGTCCGTGAATACGACGCCGTGTTCGTCGAGGACTTGAACGTGAAGGGGATGCTCGAACAGTCGCACAACGCTCGCAACAAGCAGGATGCGGCGTGGCGGCAGTTCATCACCCTGCTCGAATACAAGGCCAACCTGTACGGCTGTCACGTCAAGCAGGTTGAACCCGACGGGACGACCAACGAGTGTGCGTCATGTGGTGTGGAGACAGCGAAACCCATCTGGGTCAGGGAACATTCCTGTCCGAGTTGTGGGTTCGAGTGTGACCGTGACGCGAATGCGGCGATGAATGTTCTGCAACGCGGCTTTTCTGAACTAGGGCTGGGATGGCCCGAAGAGACGCCTGTGGAGACTGCGCTCCCTGCGGACATCACTACGGTGTCTGCAAAGCGCGTCGTGGAAACAGGAAGCCTCGGGGCTTGACCCCGAGGTGATTCACTTGCAGTCCAGATGCTAGCTTGTGCAGGCGGTCGAGGCGACTGCCCCGCGGTTGTTGACTCGTTAGTCACCGGTGTCAAACTGCGCCGGCCGCGGAACGAATTCCGTCGAGTGCTCGAGACGCCCTAATTGATCGAGCAGCCACATCCACAACAGCAGTGCCTGGACGACGAACAGATTCGTCACGAGAAAGAATACTGCTTCTTCGATGGGCAAGCCAAAGGGCGCGATTCCGGTCAGGAGACCGTCGTCGAACGACCAGATCTCCCACCGGTTGATCGCCAGCCAGTCGGCACCCCACAGGTACACCGTCGGCACCGCGACCCCGAGTGTGAGCTGCCGGCGTGCCCGGACCAGGTACGGCCAGCCAAACCCCCACTGTACCGCGAACACGGGGCCTGCCCAGGCCAGGATCGCACCGAGGTAGTACGTACTCGGGCCGGCCCACAGCAGGGCCGCCCCGGCACCCGAGACGACTACTCCACTGAGTACCCCACCGAGCCGTCGGCGCCGGCTCACCGAAAGGGCGAACTCCTCTGGCTTGACGAACTGATACAGCCACAGGGCAGCCACCGCCGGTTGGAGAAGGAAAAACAGGTACTCCTCTGCCGGGATGTGCCACAGCCGGGTGACGACCGTGGAGTCGGCGTACTTCCAGACACCCTGCGTGATCAGATACCCATTCCACGGAGTCGTGTAGACTACCGCGAGTACGCCAACGGCGAGCAGACCCCGCCGTGACTGTTGGTCCCACCACGCGGTGTCACGAAACCAGGCGGCCAGTCCCAGCACCACGATCGGCGGGACGAGGACAAGCGCGTGAAACTCGAGGTACGTGATCGGATCAGTCATGTCGTGTGAAGCACAGCAGGTCGGTTCCCGGACGAGTCCGTCGCTGTGTCTGATGGTTCGCCGGTGTCCTCATATATCCACGGATTCGGTGTCAGGGATCGAAAAACGCATCGAAGAGCTTCTGCTCTGCGGCCCGGAGGTGTTGGTGGAACGTCTGGCGGGTGATCCCCATGGATTCGGCGAGCTCGCTTCCCTCGACAGGGCGTGGCCACTCGAAGTATCCGGCTTCGTAGGCCGCCTCCAGGGCTGCCAGTTGCCGGTCCGTGAGACTCTCCGTGACCGTCGCAACGAACTCGCCGGGGTCGTGTTCCATGCCTCGCTTTTCGCGCTGTGACCGCAACTCGACGGTGTCGAAGACGGCCTCCAGGGCGTCGACGACACTCCGCACGTCGGTGGTTATCGGTGTTCGGCCCTGGAGTGTGACCTCACCCTCCGTTGCCTCGATGGATTTGAGTGACAGTCCGGCCGCGGCCAGCTGTTCGACAATCGGCAGCCGATCGACTGTCATCGAGACGATCGCCCGGTCGCCGCGGTCGGTCACTGCGGTGACCGACTCGACGAACTCGAGGTCTGTCACCGCCTGTGTGATGTCCGCTCCCGGCTGGTCGACGTCGATGTGGAGCCGGTCTGCTTCTTCAAGATGGGTATCGAACCGGTTGTGCGTGACCACCCCGCCCACTGCAGCCGCCAGCTGCCGGTGCCGGAGGCTGGGGTCCGAAAGCGCAAACTCCAACTCGAGGACGACGTCTGCGTGGAGTGCCTGCTGGATCCGGTAGGCGGACAGCCCTTGTCCGAGGACGGTACCGATCCCCGAGAGGACCGTCGTCTCACGGTCGAGTACCACTTCCAGGTGGTCAACGTAGATGCCAAGAAGCCCTTGGACTGCCTCCCGGTAGACCAGAGGGACGACGATCAGTGTTGTCGCGTCGAAGGCCTCGGGCGTGATCGGATCGGCGGCCACGTCGGCCGGTCTGGCGGTCGTGACCGTCCCCGTCTGGTAGGCCGTCGCGACAGGCCCATTCGTGTCGAGCCGGAGGCTGATATCTGTCGTTGCCGGTGAGCGACCGTCGACCACCCGCGCGAGCGGATCACCGCGGTCGTGATCGACGTAGGCAGCCCAGCCACCGACGTACGGCTCGATACCGTCGAGTGCCACCCGAACGTCGCTGAGGACCACCTCGCGAGTCGGTGCGTCCGCCAAGACTGTTGTCACCGCATCCAACACCGCCACGAACCGCTCGTGGGCGCGGTCGAGGGCACGGCGTTCTGTGTCGAGGCTCGCAGCCCGGCGGCGCGCCCGCTCTTCTGCCTCTCGGCGGGCGGTGATGTCCTCCTGGAAGCCAACGAGGTGCGTTACCTCACCGTCGTCGTAGACCGGAGCGACCATGATCCGATTCCAAAACTGACTACCGTCACTCCGGTAGTTTCGCATCTCCACGCTGGTCGTGTCGGTGTTCTCAATGCCTTCTTTGAGGGCTGCGACGCTCTCTGGATCCGTCCGCGGACCCTGTAACACCTGGAGGCTGTGACCGAGCAGTTCGTCCTCACTGTACCCCGACAGCTCCTCGTAGGCGTCGTTGAGGTAGACGATCGGGGCCTCCGGAAGGGTCGGATTGAGCATCGTCACCCCGAGGGGAGCTTGTTCGACGGCCTGCACGATCTGCTCGGCTGTTGGGGTGTGTTCGCCTGGATCCGCAACCGCTTGTGGGTCTTCGCTGGGACCGATGGCGCCTGGCTGAGCCGTTGCCTGTTCGATCGTCCTCGTGAGGGTCTCGTAGCCACTGTCGGCGGCCAGTACGTCTGTAATACCCCGCTTGGCTGCCTGATCGGCGATTCCATCCGGCAGCGTCCGCGCGTGTAGTAGGGTCACCGCCTGCGGTTGTTCCTCTGCGGCCTGCTCGAGGAGCGTAAGCATCGCCCGCGTCGGCTTGGTGGTCGTGGCCGCGACGCAGTCGAACTCCGTCGTGGTGAGCCAGTCACTCGCCGCATCGATATCCGAAGTCGTGACCACAGATGGTGCTGCCTCCATCACAGCTTCGAGGGCTCCACCAGCCTGATCTTCCTCGTGGACGAGCAGCACACGCGACTGTGTCATGCTTTACTCCTTACCGACTTGGACAATGAACATTGTGGATTGCCAAGCGGTTGCGGCGATCGGAGCGTGTCGCGTGGATTACTGTTCACCGGCCGGGTCATTCTGTTGGGCCAGCCGTCGACTGAGCCAGATCAACACAAGCCCCGACACCAGGGCCATAACGCCGATCGTCAACACCGTTGGCTGGGCCATACCGAACTGTCCGTAGGGATGGACCCCGTTGTTGAGCAACCACTCGTAGGTATCGACACCCAGGTAGCCAGCACCGCCGAGCACGAGTGAGACAGCGAGGCCCAGCCCGCCGGTAATAATCCCGAACCCGCTGCTGATATCCTCGTAGCCGACTAGCTTCCAGGCGTCGTCGTCTGGAACCGGATAGAGCTCCCGGCGCCGCCGCTCGACCCACGCGAGCCCGACCCCGGCGCTGACAAACGCCATCATCGTCACGATCATGATCGGAACGAGCATGATCGTCGCCCTGTGGGGCGCTCCGGTGAAGTGGGCCTCGACGACCGGCTCCGGCAGCAGCCACAGAATTGGAACGACAAGACTCAGCGCGAACAGCCCGTAGCCAAACCAGCGGATTGCCCCTTCGGTCGTCCCCAGGGCAAAGGTTCCGTGACGGGCACGGATCAACTCGTACTCCGTTCGCTCTGTGTCTGCCTTCGACAGTTTCGATTGACTCATCTACTACACTGTACGTGTGGCTCGTAGATAAGCCTTCCACGAGACCCGCAGCTGGTCGGTTACAGGGAAAAAAGAAAACCGCAAACGGCGAAACAGGTTGGGTGGCGACTTTAGTCGTCAGCAGGCGTTACGCCAGGGAGGGAGGCGCCGAAGTCGCCGTCGGAGACGACAGCCTCGGGCTCCTTGCGGACATAGTTAAGCAGCAGGCCAGCGAAGATGTACTTCGCGATGATGTCCAGCACGGTGTAAGCCCACGACGTGACGGTCGGGTCAATTGCACCGAAGCCTTCGGCACCGGCGATCCAGACGATCGGGTAACCGAACCACATGATGACCGTCAGGAGCTTCAGCGTGTTGAAGATGCCAACGGTCCCAGCGGCCTGTGCGTCCTTCGGCCAGGAGACCAGCAGGATGTAGACGACGACCAGGAAGAAGATGGTACTCCACGCGTAGAAGGCCAGGCGGAAGACAGCGCTTCCGGTAATCAGTGCGGCCGCGAGGCCGGTCAGGACCATCGCGACGTCGAAGGTAACGGCCGTTGTGAGCTTCGTAATGTTAGTCCCGGCGAGCATGCCGAGTGCAATGAGGATAAACGGCGTGGAGAAGGCCCACGTCACGTAACGTCCCCACGGAATAATAACTCCGGCGTCACCGGAGGCAAGCTCCACAATGTGGAGGTTGTGAAGCGGGTTCTCGTATACGCCCAGTGTGAGACCGGATGCGAGGCCGGTGTAACTGGAGATTGAGACAACCGGCACGAGGATCGTCGCGACGGCAATAAGCTTCGAGCGTGGGTCACTCAGATTGCGGGTCATCCACGCGAAGGCAACAATCGAGAGGCCCGCGAGGACGATGTTGACGATGAACGAGGCGTTCAGCCCCAGGCCAGCATCGTTCAGGTACTGGAACATCGCCTGTTGTTCGGTCAACTGTAGCGGTGCGATCGCAGTCGCAAGGGTTGTTGTGGATACCATTCCATCTTAATGTATAGTAGATCCGTTTGTCAATGAATTACCTAACTAGTTACCCACGTGATCGTCAGACGTACACGTACCACAAACCACGGCATAACGGACAGACGCGCCGACCCGCCGACCGGTTAGCCCCGTTTGCACAACGGTACTCAGCGTACTGGCATAAGCTTCCTAGGTGAGTTCCGTTGTGAAGACCGGAGAAGTCTTACCACGTTAACCGGGTCCCGCGGCCGAAGAACGGTCGGTTCTGCGCCGTGGGCGACGGTAGCCGGTCAGCCGATATACCGAAGATCATCATCACTGGGAGCTGCCTGCTGGGTCTCGAGTTCTCGAATCTTGCTGACGACAGCCTCCATCTCCTCGGCCTTGCTCTCGAGATCACTGAAATCGACGTCGACGTCAAGAAGCTCCTCAAGCACCTCGAGCACCGCGCGTGCGCTTTTCGGATCGACGAGGTATCCGCTGGTCTCACCCATCAGACAGGCTGCTGAAAGCCCTTGTCGCCCACCAAGACCGAGTAACAGGCCGCTGACGCCGACGATACCACCCGCAGGCTCGTTCTCCCTAAACTCAACACCGACCTCGGTCAGCTGATCGACCAGTTCAGCGTCGGTTGCGGCGCCCAAGACGTCGTACTCCTCGATCAACTCGCCCGTTGGCACGCCACCTAAGGCGTACACTGCGGTCACGTCGAAGGCGTCAGCGGTGGCTAGCAGCTGTTCGGTCAGGCCATAGTGGCCGGCGTTTGTCTGTGCCTGATGGTCTCCAGTGACCACGAGGAGATCACGCCCCGGCGTCGTGACGGCGTGGATCTCGACGCTCGTAAGCGACGCGACACCCGTGTCGTCGACGGTCACCTGTGGCGGGAACTGCTCCGAGTAGATCCGTCTGACGAGAGTCGCATCGAACTCGTCGAGCAGATGATCTGCGGCGAGTTTGCCTACGTGGCCGACGCCTGGCAGCCCCTCGACCAGTACCGGTTCGTCGAGTGACGCTGTTTTGACTGTCTCGACGGTGAATTCGTCCATATCCCCACCGTGGGGGCCGGCCTAAAGAGCGCGTCGGTTGGCGTTACCGGCCGGGCGGCTCAGCGGCGTGCCCGCCGCCGGTACTCGCCGTGTGGGTCAGATGGGGTAAACGGGGCGGGTGCGCTGTTGACCGCCGCTGCACCGCAGTCGGGACAGGTTTCCCCGAGGGTGTACACCGGGCGCTCGTGGGTTGTTTCCCAGCGGCTACAGACCCGAATGTCGGATTTCACGCCTCGTCCTCGTGGCGGTCACGGTGAAAGGTTCCGGTCCCGCCTGCCGTTTCGATGGTGTCGATCGCGCGGTCGGCACTCTCGGTGAGTGCCCGCTCTGCCGTTTTGTAGTTCGGTGCCTGTACCGTGATGCGGTACTCGGGAGCGCCGACGTAAGCAACGGCGAGGTTGACGTCTTCGGGAACCGCCCCGTTTCCTTCGGCTGCATCGAGGGCGCCTTTGACTGCATCGACGCCGGTTCCGGTCGGGCACTCGAGATCGACGTAGCCGGTCACGGTCACGTACGGCACCGAGACGTTCTCGCGGGCCGCCGTGACGATCGCGTCTCGGTGCTCGTCTGCGAGGTCGACTGCCTCAAGCGCTTGGTCGCCACGAATTGCCGCCGCCTCGAAGGCATCGTACAAGGAGCCAAACTCCGCCAGTAGCGCATTCGCGACCGTTACGTAGGTGTCCTCGTCGAGGTCTGCGCCCAACGCGAGCTCCATCCAGTTGTCGGCCTTTTGTTCGTTCTTCCAGGCTTGGATCTTGTCCGAGCGTTGGTGGTCGTTGACGTCTTTCAGGGAGAGATCAATCTGCTGGGCAGCGGTATCGACATCCAGTACCTTCGCGACGACAGTTTGTCCTTCGTTGACGTGGTCGCGGATGTTTTTGATCCACCCGGAGGCGACCTCGCTGACGTGGACCAAGCCACGCTTGTCGGCGTACTCTTTGAGGTCGACGAACACGCCGAAGTCCTCGATCTCGTCGACTTCGCCGACGACGAGGTCACCGGTGTCAGGCCATCCGCTGTACTTCATCGTCCTCTGATGCCGTCTGAGTGCTCTGTGCGGTGTTCGACGACGGCGACGATCTCACCGTGAAACGCGCTCTTGCCGCCCGTGGGTTCGGCGATTGTGTGGCCACAGACCGCACACGAGACGGTACTGGATACCTTCCCAAAGACCGGTTGCTCGTTACCACAGTCCGGACACGAAATTCGGTAGAAGCTTCCGGCCATTGTTAGTCCTGGAGTTCGAGCCGGCCAGCCCGCCATCCTTCACGGAGGTGGGCCGAGCCACACTCACTGCACCGGTACTTCAGGTCGGTCTTTTTCGTCGGTTTGTCTCCACCTGGAACCTTGGAGAACTTCCCGTCGTTACCGATTCCGCTGTTCCGTTTCTCCTGTCGGTCGATCCACTTCATACCGGTCGATCGCCCCCTCCGGACTTTCTCGACTTCGTGTTCGTGGTGCTCCCGGCAGTGTGGACAGTATGTGTTAAGCCGGCGTGGCATCTGCATAGTCAATCACTACCAACTAGTTGCACAGGCTGGCATAAAACCGGTTTGGTTCAGCGGCCACGAACCTGAACACGGTCATGGTGGCGATGTCCACCTCGCTCCCGACGGCGGTCACAGACTGTGGCCGACCGTGTGCTCACCAGTTGTTGGCAATGTGATGACCGTTATTCGAGCTAGAACGGACACGTTGTCGTTTCAGTCCCGATGAGTGCGGATTCGAATAGAAACCGTGGTCATAGTGCCAACGACTGTTAGTGTGGCGAGACCGACCGTCGGTACTGGTACGCCGACTCTGGCAACTGGACGTACCCTCCGTCGTTGTGCTTGCGTTTCGCCCACCGATACTTCGCGTACAGGCTTGCCCCCCGGGCGCCGGCCCCAATCGACGGTCGGATGAGTCGGCCGTCATCGTTCATCAACTTGCGGACCGTACGAAACGCCCGGTCCCAGTCTGCGGGCTCGTACCCCGCGACGACGTCCGCGAAGGCGACGTTGCGGAGCAACTCGGCGCCGACTGCGTCCTTCCAGGCGTCGTTGTACTCGCTGAGGGTGTCCGTTGCCGCGAGCCGGCCGGCGATCTCCCCGGTCCGGGCTGCGACGTGGTAGCCGCCCTCGTGAAAGGCGGAAGTCGTTCCCATTGCCCCACCTGTGACAGCGATGCCCGCGGCCGTCGGTGAGTCGATCGGGCGTGTCGAGGAAATCGCGTAAGTCTCGGTCCCGCCTTGTTTACCCCGCGTCTCGACGAGCGGAAAGTCGTCGATCGAGTACTCCGGGTAAACCCGCTCGAGGAGCCGTTCGAGGTAGGTATCCGGCGACGGCAGCCGGCCGTCGTCCGGATCGACGAGCCAGTAGTCTGTTGGGTCCTCGAACTCGTCTTTCGTCAACCCGATTGGCATCGTCAGCCCCACACGGGCGACAGTACCGTCGTTGGGGAACACCCACGGGTAAGCGGTTTCACCAGGAATAGCTCCCCACCAGAACTTCAGCACCTCCGGCTCGAACAGCTCTTCGGGGAACCGACGGTGCTCCTGGTAGGCGATGTGGTTTGCGTCCCTGGTGCCAACGTAGTCGGTGATGTCCTCGTCTGGCAGAAAACGGTCGAGGACACGGCTTGTCACCTGCCGCTGTGGGCCGTCTGCGAGGATCAGATACTCCGCTGCGATCGTCGTGCCGTCACTGAGTACGATCTCGTGGCGTTGTTCGTGGCTCCCCGATGGACTGAGGTCCGTCTCGACGTTCCGGACACCGGCGCCGACCCGGTAGGCAGCACCGGCATCCACGGCGCGTTCACGCAGCCAGTCGTCCATTCCGACCCGGTCAACGGTAATCCCGAACCGATCGTAACTCGCGTCCATCCCGGTCCGATCGATCTCGAGGCGTTCTGCAGGACCGATGAACTCGGCACCAGACAGTTCACGCAAGACGACGTCGTCGGGGATCTCGTCGATACCGAAGCCGGCAATGTCGAGCCAGTAGTCGAGCAACCCGGCAGCATCAGTCGAGTCGGGCCCTTTGCCGGGGCGGTCCTCCCGAGGGACTCCCTTCTCGAGGACAACGACGTCTGCGCCTGCTGCCGCCGCTGCCCGACCTGCTGAGGCGCCGGCTGGGCCACCGCCAACAACTGCAATCTCAAACGCTTCCATACACATCTTAAATAGCGACGCCACCATTAATTTTTACCGGATAGCCGGTCGCAGAGCCGCCGGACACGGCTCGATGCCAACGTGGGTGTCGTTCTCGCGGCGCCAGTTACCGGCGGGTGGTCTCGCCAAGTGTGGTTTGTCTGCTCTGAAGAAGTGTCGACGCCCGACGCAACCGGGTCTCGGGAACGGGTAACTGTTCGACGACTCTACGCAATGCTGGTCCCGGCTCCCCTGTCGCTGCCGGCGTGTCAAAGGCACCGCGGACGGCCTCGCGGACCTGCCACACCCCCACCGGCGCCCAGTAGTCGTCGGTCACCGCTCGCACGACGAGGGCCTTTGCCTGCCGGTCTCGGTCACTGAGGTGTTCGAGCACCCCGAGTCGTGCGGCGTGATACGCGCCGGCGGTCTCCTCTACGTACCCATCGCGTCCGGTGTGGCCCTCGTAGTCCGTCGCGATCTGGTAGGTGGTCCGTGACGGATTCCACACCGAGCCTGGTGCCTTCACCTCGACGAGTTCGAATTCCCACTGCCCAGGCAACAGACACACCCAGAACCGGTTGCCCAGGTATTCCGAGAATCGAACCTCGGCGTGCTCCAGTGGGTCTGCCCGCCTGACGTGGGTGTGAAGGTACTGGCCGATGGTGTCGTCGACTGCCGTAATCGACCACCGTGTCGGGACCAGTCGTCGCTGCGAGGCGGTCCCGAGTGCACCGGCAGACAAGATGGTGTTGATCTCGTAGACGTCGAACCCGCGGCGGTAGAGATACCGCATCGCCCCGCCGGCCTGCCAGTCGTCGTCTTCGAGGGTTTTCTTCACTGGCCGCGGGACAGACGGATTCTCCGTCAGCGTCACGCTCTCTGCTGTCGCTTGTGGGCCCTGTGGAGTCGTCACGGCGTCGACATCTACGGACAGGTCGGGACTGCTGGTGAGTCCCACCTCGACGTCGACCGGCTGGTCCGCGATGGCGATTTCACGGCTCGCTCCCACAAAGCCGTCCCAGGTGTCGTGGACAGAGACCCGTTCACGGCGGCGTGAGTTCAACAGCCCGGCCCGCCGAGAGACGATCTCTTCGAGGCCGAGTTTCTCGTCGTACCAGCCCGTCCCGGGCAGATACTCTGCAGCCGCCCCCTCGTCACCGACTGGGGAGAGTACCCCAGTCGAGACGGTCGGGTAGTCCGTTCGGCCAACAAAAATCGACGGAGCCGTACTGCCGACGAGCGTGTCGTCCTGGACGGCCTCGTCTATCCGTGCCTGGATGTCCGGGAGGTACTCGGTGATCTCGTAGGAGCGCTCGGCAGCCAGCTGTCGGCGCCGCTGGTCGGCTTCCACCGCCATGCCGTCGAAGAACTCGTCGAGACGCATCTAGACGATGGTACGGCGTTCAACTTCTTGACCGTATCGCCCCTACCGCCCTAGCTATGGATCCCCATCGCCTCGATCTGTTCTTGATACCGATTGCGGATGGTGACCTCGGTGACCTGTGCGACCTTCGCGACCTCCCGTTGGGTCTTCTTCTCGTTACACAACAGCGAGGCTGCGTAGATTGCGGCGGCTGCGTACCCCGTCGGCGACTTGCCGGATAACAACCCTTGCTGGGCGGTTTCGTCGATAATCTCGTTAGCTTTGATCTGTACTTCTTCGCTGAGGCTCAGTTCAGAACAGAAACGCGGGACGTACTTCTTCGGATCGACCGGTTCCATCTCGAGGCCAAGCTCTTGGGACACATATCGGTAGGTCCGACCGATCTCTTTGCGGTCGACCCGTGAGACCTCGGAGATTTCCTCGAGACTGCGTGGAATCCCTTCTTTCCGACAGGCAGCATACAGTGCGGCCGTCGAGACCCCCTCGATCGACCGGCCACGGATGAGGTCCTCGTTGAGCGCACGACGGTAAATGACACTCGCGACCTCCCGCACAGAACGGGGGACGCCGAGTGCGCTTGCCATCCGGTCGACCTCGGAGAGTGCGAACTGGAGGTTCCGCTCGCTTGCGTCCTTCGTGCGGATGCGTTCTTGCCACTTCCGTAACCGGTGCATCTGGCTTCGCTTCTCCGAGGAAATCGCCCGTCCGTAGGCGTCTTTGTTCTTCCAGTCGATGGCCGTGGTCAGGCCCTTGTCGTGCATCGTCTTTGTCGTCGGGGCCCCGACGCGTGACTTTTCGTTTCGCTCTTCGTGGTTGAACGCACGCCACTCCGGCCCAGGATCGATCTGTTCGTCCTCGACTACAAGGCCACACTCATCACAGATCAGCTCCCCTCGGTCAGAACTCTTTACCAGGTTATCAGACCCACATTCCGGGCAGTTTGTCGCCCGTGTTCCTTCCTCCCCGGTTTCTTCTACCCTTTCGGTAGTCTCCCGCTGGCGAGTAGACCGTGTCATCGCATTTTTATAGTAGTACTACTGCGGGACTTAAATCCTGGGCACGGTTTACTCCTTTTTCGTGGGTCAGAACTCGAAGATGGCGACGCTAAGGCCGCTTACATCCCAATTTTGACCGTCCAAATAAAACAAAGTTCTTTATTGTTCCCTTGGTAACCTTCACCTATGCCGGTACTGACGATCGACCCGGATCGAGCCCGCTCAGCTCTCGTTGATGCCGGCGCGTCGATCACCGAAGGAAACACCGACTACGAGCGCTGGCGAGCGACCCTCGGCGACGCGACGGCTGTCGCCTACGAGGACAAGGTCGTCGTTCAGGGGCGTGTCCCTGCGGACATTCAGGCCGTCCTGACCGATCACGCTGGTCACGTGACCGCGTACTTCGACGGGGCGAGCCGTGGCAACCCCGGTCCGGCGGCGATCGGATGGGTTCTCGCGACCGACGATGGCATTCTCACTGAGGGCAATGATACGATCGGCTCCGCGACGAACAACCAGGCCGAGTACCAGGCCTTACTTGCGGCCCTCTCGGCGGCCGCCGAGTACGGATTCGACCAGATCACGATCCACGGCGACTCCGAACTGGTGTTGAAACAACTGACCGGTGAGTACGACGTGACCGATCCGACGCTGCGACAGTACCGCGTCGCCGCCAGAGAAGAACTCACCGCCTTCGACGCCTGGACGACCGCACACGTGCCCCGAGAAGCAAACGAACGTGCCGACCGACTCGCAAACGAAGCGTTATGACACTGCCACCGGAGCTTCGGGATACCGTCCGGCGCCTGACACGGGCAGCGAGACGGGCCGACGATCCCGAGGACGCCACTGCCTATCGGAAGCGCCGCGACCAACTCCTCGACGAACGGGAGTTCACGGCGCGGATCCGCGAAGAGCCAACCGGCGACACACTCGTCTGTTACCCCCAGGAGTGGATCGTCGACGGGACAGTCGAGACCGATGCGATCGACGACCCCGACCGTGCCGTCGAACTCCGTCTCTCGGGGGTTGGGGACCCCGACGACTGGGAGCGGGTCGCTGCCTCCAACGAGCGGATCGCCCAGACCGTCGGCGACCGCTACGGTTCGGTCCACGGGGAGACAGCAGCCGCACTGGCCGCCTTCGCAAGCAACCACTACGCGAAACCGATCGAGGCGCTTACCCAGACCGAGCTCGACGAGTTCAGATCCGACTATTTTGTCCGGAACAGCTGGCCAACGGCAGAGCAACAGGCGGCACTCGAGGAGTCCATCCGGCACGCCCGACAGGTTGCCACCGAGGCCCCGACACAGTAGCTCCGTCCGAAACTGTCTTTTGAGTACCGCGCCGACGGTCCGGTATGGTCGACAAATGGACGCAGCTTCCGACGGGACCGGCGCCACCGGAGACGATCTATGCCGTCATCGAGTGCCTCCAAGGAGAGCGAAACAAGTACGAGTACGACAAAGACGTCCCGGGCGTCGTGCTCGACCGTGTCTTGCACTCGAATGTCGCCTACCCAGGTGACTACGGGTTCATTCCCCGGTCGTACTACGACGACGACGACCCATTCGACGTCCTCGTGTTGGTGACCGATTCAACCTTCCCCGGCTGTGTCATCGAGGCCCGACCGATCGGCCTGATGAAGATGGACGACGACGGAGAGAAAGACGACAAGGTCATCGCCGTTCCAAGCGAAGACCCCCGCTTCGACGAGGTGATGGACATCAACGACGTCCGTGAGCACCGGAAAAACGAGATCGCCGAGTTCTTCGAGACCTACAAGAATCTCGAGCCAGAGAAGGAGACTGCGGTCCTTGGCTGGGAGGACAAACAGGCCGCTTTCGATGCGATTGAGCACGCGATGACACTCTACGACGAGACCGTTGACGTACCGCGGGCTTGATAGCTCAAAGTAATTTTTAGACGGACAACATGTATTATGTTTATGGGTAATTACTTGTAGTGCAAGCGGGTATAGGACCGTGTATGGCAACTACCTCAGAGGACCGGTCCCGGGACCGTCGCGAGGATCCACCGCCTATCGGGCTTGCACACCCGACCGTCGTTCCCGAGTCGCTCTGAAGACTCACCTTTTTGTACTCCACCGTCGTTACCCGCCGTCATGGGGTTGTTCGACCGGTTGCGTGACTCTTCTGTGTCGAAGGTCGTCGTCATCGGGCTCGATGGCGTTCCGTACCGCTTTCTCACCGAGGGACCGGTGTCGTTTCCTGCCATCGAGGCGATTGCCGACGCCGGAGCTGCCGGCTCGGTCGATAGCATTACACCGCCCGCGGTCAGCGCCTGCTGGGCTGCGCTCACCACCGGGGTCAACCCCGGGAAGACAGGCGTCTACGGCTTCCAAGACCGTGAGGTCGGCTCCTATGACACATACGTCCCGACCGGCGGTGACGTGCAGGCGCCTCGTGTGTGGGATGTTGCCGAAGAGGCCGGTGCCAGCGCCACCGTGATGAACGTCCCGGTTACCTTCCCGCCCCAACGAACGGTCTCGCGGATGGTCACTGGGAACGTCGCCCGTGATATCGCACACGCGACCCACCCACAGTCGATGGCCGTCGACCTCGAACAGATGGACTACCGCCTCGGCGTCGATGCCAGTCTCGGCCGGGAGCAGGAGTACGACGCGCTCATCGAGGATGCAACTGAGACGCTGACGAAACGCATGGAGGCGTTTCGACGGTACCTCGGTCGTGACGACTGGTCACTCTTTTGTGGGGTGTTCACGACCCCGGACCCGGTCAATCACTTCTTCTACGACGATTACTTGGCCGACGGCGCCTTCAGCGCCGAAGTCGAGGCCTTGTACCGCCGGCTCGCATCCTACATCGACGAGATCCGAGCGCGTCTCGACGAGGAGACGACGTTGGTCGTGACAAGCGACCACGGGTTTCACCCGCTGCGGTACGAGTTCGATCTTAACCGGTGGCTGGCGGCCAACGGGTACCTGTCATTCACCGCCCAGCCGCCCGCGGGCTTAGGCGACGTGGCCGCCGAAACCCGTGCGTACGCCCTCGACTCAGGACGGATCTACATCAATCGGGCCGGACGAGAGCCACGTGGTGTGGTCGACCCTGCGGATGCAGCGGCGCTGGTGACGGAGCTGATCGATGCGCTGTCATCGGTGACCGGCCCGGATGGATCGCCAGCCGTCGAGGCGGTCCATCGCGGTGGTGATCTCTTTGAAGGGCCACATACAGACATCGCTCCCGACCTCGTCGTCTCGCCAGCCACGGGGTTTGATCTGACGGCGACCTTCGACACAGAGGACCCGATCTTCACCGCCAGTCACCGCAGTGGCGCCCACAGTCGGACCGACGCGGCACTGCTGGTCGACGATCCAGGTGCGACGATCGACGAGAGTGCGAGCATCCTCGACGTTACACCGACGGTTCTGGACAGTCTGGGTGTCGCCGACGATCTGGACGCGTTCGATGGCAGGTCGCTGTTGTGATTGCCACGGCCTACTGGACGCCCCAGTGACCGACTGTGAAGTCCACTTGTGGACGACGGTCGTTGCTTTGTTGAGCCGGAGGCAACGACAGTGATGCAAGCTACCGGTTACGATCAGCCGGCCAGCTCTCCTGGCCACTGTGCTCGTCCGCCGGTCTTCGATGTCTGTCGCTGCCGTCGAAATAATCACTTATAAACGCCAAGGAGAATACCTGCGGCTTCAGCCGTCTTCGGAAATCATACAGAGGCAGCGCGGAACCCCACGGCTTTAGGCCTGTCTTTTCCCCACACATCAAGCTGCCGTCGAGATCGATGCCCCCGGCTGCAAACACCGGTATCTCCGGATGTCCCACCCTCATCGAACGGGTTTGCCGATCTCGCTGACCCGCATGCAGTAACTCTCCACCGCCGATACCACCGTCCGAACCGCTCCGCATCTCGATCTCTCAAGCACAGATCGGGCTCGACAGCGTCTAACACGTCCGTTTGAGTCTCGGTGACCGTATGGGTAACAGACAGCGCTTTAGCGGTGGGTACCTGACTAGTACTCCGTAGAAGTTTTTGAGGAACTGGGCAATGAACGGTCAAAATTCACCGGAGGTGATAGCACTTATTCCCTCGATTGCTGAATTTCCTCAATAGCTTTTCGGAGTTACTATAGATTTCTGGTGTGCGGACGGGACCGGTAGTACCTCGGGAAAGGTTTTGAGCAATGAGTCTCTGATAATGCCGCCAGCAACTGCTGTCTCGTCAACGCAGGACGAATCCGACAACTCAGAGTCAATCTGTGCTGCAGTAGCCACGCTGAGACTGCCAATCCGTAACTTAAAGTGACAGGAACCCACACATGTAGTTGGGAATCGGGCTGGGAACAGAGCGATTCCTGCCAGTCCTACGATGGCGGTCTGTCCGCCCCAAGCAATGAGACAATAATCGGAACCAGTTGGGTGAACGGTCGGTTCCGACAATGAACCGACGCAGTGCCCAACTGCTGTACGCACCACAGAAAGTAACTCCGAGTCCGTCGACATCTGCCGGACTCCCTGAGGCAAAAACAACTCTGGGAGTCCGAACACGATGGAGGATAGGAGTACCGGGGGCGTGGCACTCCCAGCAGTCCCACCCGTCACAGTCCGTGACCCCCACACGGGCTCTCACCGTGCCGGGAGTCGGTGGAACTGCAAACCTAAAGTCTCTAACGCTCAGGATCCCTCCGCGTGAACGCGGAGGAGGATGTCAATATTCCAGTCATCGTATCGTGATACGAGCGCGGGTGACCGAGTCTGGCCAAAGGTGCAGCGCTTAGGACGCTGTCCCGTAGGGGTTCGCCGGTTCGAATCCGGTCCCGCGCACTACCGCCTTCTTGCGGTTTTCGGTCTGTCCAACGACCCGAAAACACCGCAAATGACCCTCGAAAAGCCGAGATTCCTTGAACGCTGTCCCGGTTTCGATTCGGGACAAATGGAACCGAATAGAACCATCAGAATCGTCCGGAAAGGCCAAATGGACTTCTTGACCGATAAGCAGGTATTAGACTACTACGAGCACCGAAAGAAATTCCTCACGTGGCTCATTATTGTCCCACCCGAACCGCACGGGCCGTGCCACCGGCCTGACCGCCTGTTCTGTCTGCCGGTGACGAGACGCTTCGCGTCGGGTGGGACGGGCACGATGGGGCCGTAGCAGTGGTTGAAAATGATCATGGTATTCACCAGGGAGCGTGTACTCATTCGGCCAGAGTGGGAGTCCACGCTGAAAGCCCACGGCTTTAGCCCTGTCTCTTACCCATACGGTCACCGAGACTCAAACAGACGTGTCAGACGCTGTCAACCCCGATCTGTACTTGAGAGATCGGAATACGGAGCAATTCGGACGGTGGTATCAATGGTGAGGAGTTACTGAATGCAGATAAACGAGATCGGCAAAGTCGTTCTATGAGAGTGTTATATCCGTAGATATCGGTGTTTGCAGCCGGGTTCATCG
>OBKM01000554.1_pt1 | contig 18318 bp, 16 predicted proteins | sample 1519691 | NCBI WGS metagenome assembly OBKM01 (sample SAMEA37050418, study PRJEB22526) | metagenome | biome: saline pan; feature: lake; material: water | place: Egypt | collected 2015 | depth 0.5 m | reverse complement strand
CCGGTCTACGAGCGGTATCTCCCGGCAGAGCTTCGCTCGGAGTCGTTCGAGACGACGCCGGCCGACCCGGACCGTGAGTGGCTCTCCGAGACGATCCACGAGGCGATCACGGCCGAGACCCCGGCCGGTCGGCGGTTCCGGGCGGCGTTGTCAGACGGTGCGCCGTCGCCGGCACCCCGACGGATCCAGTAGCGTCTCGACACATGCCGGAGACGGGTTCGGCAGATTTCGTCGAACGGCTGTTCGGGACTCGAGATGGAGCTGTGCCGTCACCGACAGCGAGGTCTCGAGGCAACCGGTTACGTCTCGTGTCAGGATCGGTCGACGAGCGGCGTTCCGTCGGCACGGGGACCGAGCGTCGGTCCGAAGGGGGGATCTGTCGGGTCGATCCGGCGGCGGTGCTCGTAGTCCGTCGACCGCTCGACGGGCACGCGACCGATCGCGGTGATCATCTCTACGTACTCGGCGAACGACCGCGCCTCGCCGAAGCCGCCGCCGGCACGTTTCGTGATCTCTTCCGAGAGGATCGTTCCCATGAAATCATCGGCCCCACAGGAGAGCATCTTCAGGCCCTGCTGGTCGCCGTATTTCACCCACGAGGACTGGATGTGCTCGATGTTGTCGAGAAAGAGCCGCGACACGGCGATCATGAGCTCGTCTTCGTCGGATGTCGCGCCGCCCTCGACCATGCCCTGATCGTACAGCGGTGTGTTCGCGTGGACGAACGACAGCGGGACGAACTCTCTGATCGCGCCGGTCCGGTCCTGGAGCTTCCGGATCCGTGCCAGGTGTCTCACGCGGTGGGCCTCATTCTCGACGTGGCCGTACATGATCGTCGCCGTCATCGGGAGTCCGACCGCCGCCGCGGCTTCCATCGCTCGCACCCACTCGTCGCTGCCGATCTTCCCCGGACAGATCACGTCCCGTACCTCGTCGACGAGGATCTCCGCGGCGGTCCCCGGGACCGAATCGAGTCCTGCCGCTGCGAGTCGCCCGTACACCTGCTCGTAGGACCAGTCGGTGCCACGACGGGCGTGGTAGGCCTCCTCTGGTGTCATCGAGTGAACGTGGACGTCGCCGACGCTCATCGCCCGCAGCTGCTCGGCGTAGGTTCCCGGGGACTTTTGGTACGCGGCGGGCGGACGGTAGTTGCGGTCCGGTCGATCGCTCGCCTCGAGCAGCTCGCGGTGCTCAGTATCCAGAGCAAAGGCTGGGTGGAGGCCGCTGACCGAGGTCACCTCGTAGATGCCCCGGTCGAGAGCTGCCGTCACGATCTCCCGAGACTCGGCCGGGGTCTTGGTGAACCCGTCGTGATCGCCAGCGCCCTCGCGGAACGTCTCCGAACGATCCTTGAAATTACAGAACAAACAGCCGGTGTTACAGGCGGTCGTGACGTTGTTGTTGAGGTTCGCGACGAACGTGACCTCGTCGCCGACGACCTCCGCCCGCCGGCGATCCGCAGCCTCGAGGACGCGCTCTTTCCGTTCGCGGTCGATCCCCGGTCTGTCCGTGCCGGTCGTCAGTAGCTCGATCCCGTCGGCGACAGTGAGTCGCTCGCCGGAACGGGCGAGCTCGAGGGCGTTCTCGAAGGACTGGTCTGTCCGCGGGAGGTGCTGAAACTCGTAGCGGTCCCGCGGAACGTTCGTCTGTACGCGCGAACTCCCGGCCATTCACTGGTAGTACGCCCGTGGGCTAATAGGCGCTCGGATCTCGGAGGACCGTCGAGGTTCCGGTCAGACCCCCCGCTCAGGCGACCGACGATCGGGCGCCCCCGGTGGGGGCCGGGAGGACCGGCCTGGGGACGCTGCTCGCCGGGCGACGGTAGCGTTGATATATCGGGCCCATGAATCACACAGCGTGACCAGCGTCAAGCAGATCCAAGTCGAGGAGGCGCCGACCGCGACGACGCTCGGACGCGGTCGGTTCGTGTTCAGCGACGAGTACTCGGTGTTCGACTGGGGACGAATGCCCGACCAGATCCCCGGCAAGGGGCCGGCCCTGTGTCTCACCGGCGCACACAGCTTCGAGCTGCTCGAGGCTGCCGGCGTCCCGACACACTACCGAGGCGTTCTCGAGAACGGATCGGTGCGTCGGCTGGAGGACGGGCCCGTACGCTCGGCCCCCCGAGAGATGGCGATCGAGCTCGCACAGGTCCCGGAGCTGTCGGTCGGCTCCACCGGATACGAGTACGACGCGTACCACGCGGCCGCCGGCGAGAGCTACCTGATTCCACTAGAGGTCGTGTTCCGGAACCACGTTCCCGAGGGCTCGTCGCTCCGCCGGCGAACCAGCCCCACGGATCACGGTCTGTCGGTATCGGAGTGGCCCGACGGGACGGTAAAACTCCCGGAGCCGGTCGTCGAGTTCTCGACGAAGTTCGAACACCAGGATCGGTACCTCGACCGTGAGGCGGCCGACCGGATCGCCGGGGCAGCCGGGATCGAGGAGCTCGAGTCGGTCGCCCGTGAAGTCAACGGGATCGTCACCGAGCAGGCAGACGCCGCCGGACTCACGCATCTCGACGGGAAAATCGAGTGTCTCTACCACCGCGGAGAGATCCGGGTTGCCGACGTCGTCGGTACCTTCGACGAGAACAGATTCGCCCGTGACAGCCGACAGGTCTCGAAGGAACTCTTACGCCAGCATCACACCCAGACGCAGTCGGAGTGGGTCGCGGCCGTTCGGGAGGCAAAAGCACAGGCCAGAGCCGACGACGTTCCCGACTGGCGGTCGCTGTGTGAGCGTGATCCGGCATCGCTCGACACGGCAGTGATAGAGCACGTCGGCCGACTCTACCGGGCCGGCGCGAACGAGTACCTCGGCCGGGAGATATTCGACGTGCCCGGACTCGACGAGGTTCTCGAACACACGTCCGTTGTACTGGCAATCGAGTAAGGTGAACTGAGGGTCGACGGTGGCTACGGCTCAAGCGGCGGTTGAGTACTCGTCGTACCCGCTGCTGAAGACGAGACTCGGCCCGGAGATAGATTTATTAGTTCCAACTATCAGTGTCTGAGTATGACACACAGACGGGACGCGATCGGAGCCCTCGCAGCGGGGACCAGTGTACTCCTCGCCGGATGTCTCGGCGGCGGCAGTGATGACGGTGGCGACGAAACTGGCGGTGACATGGGGGCATCCGATCTGTCCGGGGAGGTGCGCTTCGACGGTGATACAGACGAGTTTCTCAGCATCGAGCATGCAGGACAGTTCCAGGATGGAGAGGTATCACAGGACTTAGTCGTTTCCGGCGAGATGGACAACGGTTCAGATAGCTCGTTAAATGTTGAGCTCGTGTTAGACGTTGATGGATACATTCCCAACGAGCGAACGACACTGACAATCGAACCTCAAGGTGGGACCGAGTTTTCGATCGAGTACAACGACGTCGACCCGAGCCAAATAGCGGGGTACACGCTCGAGGTCGGCTTTTCGAGTCCGCCGGAGTAAATCGCCTCGGGGTCAAGCCCCGAGGCTTTCGCGTGGACTCCCGTTCTATGCCTCAACAGAGGCAGGGGGTACGTACTCCCCGCTCACATTCAGCGTCCCGCGATTCAAGCGCACATCTACGGGTGCGCCTCCATCGCCTGCGTTTTGCCGACGTTGACGAGACGCTCCGCGTCTCGTTCGCACACCAGAAATCTTTGATTTCTGGGGACGACGGAGATACTGCAAACCGATGTTCTTGGAAGCGTTGTAGTCGGCGTGATTCTGGTAGCCGCACTTCTGACACTCGAAGTCCTCGCCGTGGCGGTTATCGTCGTGGGTAAACCCACACGTCGAGCAACGTTTCGACGTGTTGCGTGGGTCAACCTGTACGGCTTTGACACCGTGTTCTTCGGCCTTGTATTCGACGTACTCGTAGAGGCGTCGGAACGCCCAGACGTGTTGCCACGTCGCCTCGGGGATGTTCTCGCGGATACGCGTCAAGTCCTCGAACACGATGTGCGAACAGTCGTTCTCGATGGCTTCCTCGATGAGTTCGTTCGCTACCGTGTGGAGGTGTATCTCGAAGCGTCCGTACTCTTTCTGTCCGACTGATTCGATGTTCTCGTGGGCGTGGCGAGAGCCACACTGCTGGAGCGAGCCACGACGTTTCTCGTACTCTCGCCGCCAGTGGTTGAACTCGTCTGCCGACCAGAATCGCCCCGTCGAAGCAACCGCGAGGTTGTTGACGCCCAAATCCACACCAAGGACTGTTCTGTGCTTGGACTCGTATTCGGGCGATTCCTCGTCTGCTTCGACGTTTCGCATCGAAGCGTGGAGATACCAGTCACCGTCACGGTACTGCAAGTGCGCCATCCGAAACTCGAAGTCCTCGTCGGAGACGTACTTCGTCGGTGGCGTCTCCGAGTCGTCGGGAAGGATGTAGTCGCACTCGACGCGCCCATCCACGGTCGAGAGGGATACGTGGTCGCGGTGGAAGGTCGCGCTCCGCTTGTCGTACACCGCGCTATCGGCAGAAAAGTGTGGTTGCGACGTATTCTCACCACGTTTGAGCCGTTCGACTCCGCTTTTAACGGCTTCGACTGCTCTGCGAATCCCTTTCTGGACGAGATTCGCGGTCAGGTCGGTTTCGTCGCGGAGTCGGTCGTAGAGGGCGCGTTCGGCTTTGGCTTTTGAGGTGACGTGGTATCCGTCGTCGCCGTGCCAGCACCAGTCGCTCGCGGTGTTGGCGCAGTGTTTGAACTGCTCGACAGTCTCTCGGAGGAGCGGGTCGGCTCCTTCGGGAGTGTCGAGTTTGATCACGGCGGTTCGACGGTATTCCACTGTGTTTTCACACGTACATATGGTGTTACTCATACGTTTGGGAGTACGCCTGCCATCGTAGCGTGGGTTGTGTCATCGGTTGTCGGCTTCCTCCCCGACCTCAAGGATCGGGGCATCCGTCTCGTACCGCCTGTGAAGAGCGGATATCGTGAGCACAGCGTGAGTGCTCGACCACCAGTGTCTGTTGTTTACCAGTGTGCGAGAAAACCACTGAGAAAACTCGAACTGCTCCTGCTTGCTCGCTTCCCTGCTTGCTACTTGAGGGAGGCTCACGGTCCGCATCCAGCTAATCAGTATATGTGCGTACAGAAGGTACACCTGACCACCAGCACGAGTTCATCACACGAGTTGAGAAATATCTTCAAACGCTCAGCTCGGAGGCATACACTTGGAAGACGATCGCCACAAGCATAGCTCCAGATATGAGTACGAGGCTTGCAACGAGGGCCATATTGGCGATCGGCTGGATGTCAGCTGCTGCCAGCGAGACGCCACCGACTGCGAGCACCACCGCGATCACACCGAGGTACACGCCAATCTGGCCGAGCCAGTTGACCGAGCCCGGGACATCCGGCTCGGTAGCAAGTTGCTCGTCGGGTAGATCCTCTTTCTGCCATGGTGCGTCGCCGCTTGTTGATCCTCGACCTTGGGCCCAGGGGTACAATCCGTCGTCGTCTCCCTCGGTGCCGTCAGCGACTCGCGAGTCGTCTTCGTCTGTGACACCACCAAACGGATTCAGCTGCTCGGTATTCCCGTCGTCGGTTCGATCCTCGAGAGGCACCCACTCGTCGGGATCCGCGTCAGCATCGTCCGATGGACGCGTCTCATCGGTCATCTGTGGCGAGTGTAGACTCCCGTCGTCTGCCCCGGTGGTCGTGTCACCGCGGTCACTCCGGCGAGGATAGCTGCTGGCGGTACTCCCCCTCTGGATCGGTACTCCCAGTGACTGTATCGTCGGTCAAGTGACAGGCGACGCGGTGATCGTCGGTAAGCGAGCGGAATGCTGGTGTCTCGCGCTCACAGACAGTCTCGAACCGCTCGGTGAGTGTCGCACCCGCAGCCTCTGCTCCGTCCGCGAGGAGCTCTGCAATTGCCAGGGACAGCGTCTGTTCGGCCTCGGGATCGCCGAGACGATCGGGAATATCGTACTCCGTACGGAGCCATCCAGCAAGCCGGTCGTCGTCGATCTCGGCGGGGTCGATCGCATCGATGCTCTCGAACTCCATGTCCGCTTCGATAGCTCCGATCTCTGCAATACTCTCGACATCGACACCACCCGAGAGCACCTGCTTGCGGAAGTGCAACACGTTCCGCCACACGTCCTGCGGAAGATCGATGTCGTCTGGTGGGATCACTTCCGGACAGCGGGTGTGGAACCGGCAGCCGCTTGGTGGGTTCGACGGCTCAGGGACATCCCCCGTGAGCTTGACGCCGAGACCCCGATCGGTCGGGTCCGGCGTGGGGATGGCCGACAACAGCGCCCGCGTGTACGGATGCTGGGGATCGGTAAACAGCTCTTCAGTCGGTCCAACCTCGACGAACTCACCGAGATACATCACCGCCACGCGGTCACAGACCTCTCTGACGACTCCGAGGTCGTGGCTTATCAACACCACAGCAAGGCCAAGTTCTTCCTGGAACTGATTGATGAGGCGGAGAATCTCGGACTGAATGGACACATCAAGCGCCGAAACCGGTTCGTCGGCGACCAGTAGTTTGGGGCTGACCGTCAGTGCACGCGCGAGGGCGATGCGTTGTTTCTGCCCGCCGGAGAACTCGTGGGGGAACCGGTTCACATCCTCAGCAGAGAGGCCGACCCGCTCGAGCAGATCACCGACGATCGCATCCCTGCGCTCTTTATCGTCGAACCCCTGCACGGTGAGGGGCTCTGCGACAGCCTGGCCGATGTTCATACGAGGGTTGAAACTCGAATCGGGGTCCTGGAAGATCATCTGGACCTCCCGGCGGAACCGTCTGAGCTGCCGGTCGTCGTACTCAGTGATATCTTCTCCTTCGAAGTGGATCTCCCCGGCGGTTGGCTCCTCGAGTCGGATCATCGAACTCGCTGCAGTCGATTTCCCACAGCCAGACTCGCCGACGATCCCGAGTGTCTCGCCCTCTGCGATAGAGAAGCTGATCCCGTCGACCGCTCGAACTCGACCCACTTCCGTGTTCAACAGCCCTTTCGTGATCGGATAGTGTTTTTCGAGCTCATGGACCTCGAACAACGGCTCAGAACGACTCATTCGCGGTCACCTCCCTCGGGGCGAGTCCGATCTGTCGGGGACTGCTCGTCTCGCCGATCCCCTGAGGCGTCCTTGCCGCGGCCATCCGTGGCCACGCGCTCTGAACCGTCGAGCACGACGCTCGGATCCATCGCTGGCGCGAAGTGCACACACGAGGCGGTGTGATCGGGGTTGTTTCTAACCTCATGGAGTGCCGGCTGCTCACCTTCCGTACACCCCTCGATCGCGTGTGAACACCGGTCTGCGAACCGACAGCCGTCTGGAGGATGCTTCGGATCGGGGAGCTGCCCAGGGATACCCCCCTCGCCGCCCTGGCCTGGCAGACAGCCAAGCAGCGCGCGTGTGTACGGGTGAGCAGGCGTCTGGAAGATGTCGGTTACCGAGCCCCGCTCCATCACTTTCCCGGCGTACATCACGACGACGCGGTCGGCAACCTCTGCGACGACCCCCAGGTCGTGAGTGATGAACAGCATCGCCATATCCCGTTGCTCTTGAAGATCCCTCAGTAGGTTCAGTATCTGTGCTTGGATGGTCACATCCAAGGCAGTCGTCGGCTCATCTGCAATCAGCAGGTCCGGCTCGCAAGCGAGTGCCATCGCGATTATGACCCGCTGTTTCTGTCCGCCAGAGAACTCGTGGGGATAGTCGTCGAGCCGGGACGCGGCCTCGGGAATCCCGACCTGGCTCATCAACTCGACGGCTTGCTCGTTTGCCTCGGCCTTGGAGACGTCTTGATGGAGCTTGATTGCCTCGCGGATCTGCCAGCCGACAGTGTAGACGGGATTGAGCGCTCCCTGTGGGTTCTGGAAGATGTGGCTAATTTTTCCCCCTCGAACGTTGCGAAGCTCATCATCCGAGAGCGATGTCAGCTCTTGGCCGTCGAGCTTGATCGATCCGTCCGGAATGTACCCCGGCGGGCTCTGGAACAGCTGTGTGATGGCCTCGCTCGTGACGGTCTTCCCCGAGCCACTCTCGCCGACGATCGCGGTCGTCTCTCCCGGCTGGACCTGGAAGGAGACGCCATCGACGGCCCGGACATCATCACCGATGTCGGTCTGGAAGTACACGTGCAGGTCTTCAACATCTAGAAGCGGATGTGTGGTGTCACTCATTATTCGGCCCCCGCATGGCGTGGATCAATCGCATCGCGCAACGCGTCGCCGACGAAATTGAATGCCAGTACGGTGAAAAACAGGAAGAATCCCGGCAGAGTAGAGATCCACCAGGCCCGCGAGAGTTCGGACTGTCCATCGGAGATGAGCTGTCCCCACGAGGTGGTTGTTGGATCTCCGAGGCCGAGGAACGAAAGGCCCGCCTCGGCCAAGATGATCGCCGGAATCGACAGCGAGACGTACGTAATGACTGTGTTCGAGATGTTCGGTAGCAGGTGACGGCGGATCACCCACAGCGGACTCGCGCCGGCGGCTTTCGACGCAGTGATGTACGGCTCCTCGCGACGCTGGAGTGCTTCCGACCGCATCAGTCTTGCCCCGCCGCCCCACTCGATGAACCCGAAGATCATGATGAGGATGAACAGACTGCCACCGATCGAGTACACGAGCAACAGGTAGAGGAAGAATGCAGGAAACGTGAGCTGAATGTCAACCCAGCGGAAAAGAATCTCGTCGACCCATCCGCCGTAATACACTGCCGAGAGCGCGACCGCGGCCGCAATGACGACGCTGAGTGCCGTTGCAGTCAGCCCAACCATCATACTGATCTCCATTCCGTGGATGACGCCCAACAGAATATCCTCACCGGAGGTGGTGGTTCCAAACGGATACTCCCACGTGCCAGTACACGTCCCACCGTCGCAGTTTATCTCGTCCCGTCCGCTCGGACCGACGACAAACGAGTCTATGGAGACCCCAACCGGTGGGATGTTGTCGAGTCCAGCCTGCTCGGTAGGCTGGTCGGTCACCCGTGAGCCGACGATTCCGACTAAGAAAATCACGATGAGAAACATGCCGCTGATGACCGCGGCCTTGTTTTTCCGGAACTCCCGCCAGTAGTACTGACGCATCCGGGGTTTTTCGTACAGCGGGATGACAATATAGTACGCCATCCCGACGAGGGTGATCGACCACAGCCAATCATGGAGCGCGACGACCCCGATCAGCGGAAACTCAATCCATCCACCCTCAACTGCAATTCCCGGAACGGCTTCAATCCACGTTGGATCCAAGGCGGCGACCCCGGGGATCGAGATGCCGCCGATCTCGTGGAACAGTTCGCCGGCCATCACATACCGAACGAACAGATTCGCGGTCAGGCCTACGGCCCAGAGCCCAAGGACGACGGCCCATACTTTACTCTTCACCGAGCGAGTGTACTCGGTAGAGTCGATCTCTTGCCAGTCGATCTCTTCGAATCTGCCATCGGGCAGCCCTCCGTCAGTGGCCGTTTCCGGCCGGGATGAGTCGTCTGTCATGCTCGATCACCGTAGCTGATCCGCGGATCAAGTATCACGTACGCGACATCCTGTGCGAGGTTACTGACCAAGACGAAAAACGTCGGGACTAACAGCGTCACCAGCACCAAGTCTTGGTCTTGTGCGATGATTGCCTCGTACGACGCCAATCCAAGTCCCGGAATGCCGAAGACCACCTCGATGAGGTACGAGCCAGCTAAGAAGATTCCCAAAAACCGACCAACGAGAATCGTCGCCAGCGGGACAGCTGCCGGACGGAAGATGTGCCGAGCGACGATTCGCCAGCTGCTGACGCCTTTCGACCGTGCAGTTTTGACAAACTCGGCGTCAACGTACTCCAGAGACTCAGCACGCGCGTACCGCATCATCGTCGCGATCCCGCCGGTCATACTGACAAAGATCGGAAGAATAAGCTGTTTGAGATTTGCCGGACTGAGGATCCCGACCTGCCGTTCGCCCTCAAACTCCGTGCCAACAAACGCCGGGTGGCCGTCGTCGACAGCCGTGAGCCAGACGAGGTCGCCGTCGGCGTTCTCTGCGAGTCGCTCGTTGAATCCGACATCGACCCAGCCGAGGAACGTCCCGAAAATGACCAGCAGAATGATAGCGAACCACCAGTTCGGGATACTGATGCCGAAAAAGGCCGCAAACGTCGCAGCGTAATCGGTCTTCGTGTACTGGTTGATCGCCGAGTACAGGCCAATGACGATCCCCAAGAACGTCGAGAGGATGATCGACGGTGCGCCGTACATGATTGAGTAGGGCAGCGTCTCAGCTATCGTATCCCAGACCGACTGATCATACTCATCAGACCACCCCCAGTTGCCCTGGAAGAAGTTGGTCAAAAACGTAAGGTACCGTTCCAGCGGGGGTGCATCGATCCCCCGGCGTTCTTCGGCAGCTTGGACTGCGTCTTCGATATCAACGCCCTGTTGGGCGGCCTGGAACTGTTCTTCTTGCAGGCTCTGGTCTGGAAGGATATCGAGCAGGAAGAACGCGACTGTGAGTATGACCAGAGCTGCGACAGCCGACCACAGTATCCGCTGTAAAATGTACCATTTCATGTGTGTTTTTATCTATCGTGTGGACCGTTGTACTCTGGGAACGTCTCTGTGTTTATTTACTTAACGCCTCGCCCTGTGCGACCCGAGGAGGGTTGTCGCGGATCCGGCGTGGCCACAAAATTTCGTCCGTGAGGAAGGCGGGTGCGGCCTCCGGGGGTCGGGAGCTACCCCTGGCGGAACCGAGTTATCGTCGACGGTTCGTAGCCAAACTCGTTGAATGCGTCGCCTGTATTGATGTCCGGGCGGAATCCAGTGAAGCTCTCATCCTCGGAGAGGAACACGGCCGGAGAGTCGTCGGTGAGGATCCCGAAGATCTGCGCGAACAGTTCCTGTCGCTCGGCAGTGTCGAAGCTCTCTGCTGCCTGGTCGTACAGGTCTGTGATGGTGTCGTTCCGATACCCGAAGGCGTTGACCGAGCCGTCCGGTCTCCAGAAGGAGTCTGTGTTCCCGGGATTACGGGGCCGTGAGTTCGCCCCGATTCCGATCAGCATATCCCAGCCGCTGATGACGCGGGTGCGCTCGGGCGGCCCTGCGTTGAACGATCCAGGGCCAAAGCCATACGCGAAGTCGTCGGGATCTTCACCCTCGAGTGGCTCTGTGTTCAGCTCTGCGATGATGTTGGTCGTTTCGAGCAACTCGATGTCGATTCCGAGTTGCGAAACATCGTCCGTGATCTGCGCGGCGATATCGGGCTGGTCTCCCGACCCAGGGTCGTGCATCAGCGAGAGCGTGACCTGCTCACCGTCCGGGCCGAACGTCTGGAACTCGCCACCGGACTCCTCGACACTGAAGTCACTGAGGCTGTCGATCCTGTCACGCGCGTCGGCGATCGTCTCCTCGGTAATGTCGAGCCCACGGGGGGTGACGAACGAGTCGTCGTAGAACTCAGACCACCGGGGTTGATGGGTCGTCGCTGGCGGACCGGCGAGACCTCGCTGGATCTCTTCGGTGATCGTCCGTTTGTCGATCACGTCGGCGATAGCTGTACGCCCCTCGACGGTCTTCAGCAGCGGATGTCCGTTTACGCGCTGGTTGAAAAATCCGAAGCTGATAAACGGACCGAGCGATCCCTCGACGCGGGTGTCATCATCCTGGCGGAACTCTTCGACGACGTCGGTAACGAGCCCCAAGGTGTCACCCTCGCCTGCACGCCAACGCTCGTTCAGTGTAGCTGTCTCCTCTTCACGGTCTCGGAGGATATTGAAGAAGTACGGAGCGTTGCCCCACGCCTCCTCCATCTCCAGGACGTTGCTGCTCGAGACGTGATCGCGCATGTAGTACTCGTCGCTGCGCTCGAATAGCACGCCTCCGGACGCTCCAGAAGTATCACTGACGTAATCGTACGGACCGACGTTTCCGGTGTACGTGAACTCCTGAACCTCATCCGACTGCCGGAGATCCTGGGCACTTGGAGCGTACTGCTCGTACAACCCTTGCGGAAGGAAGTACTGGGCCCACACAGCAGGATTGAATTGGAACGACGGGCTTGGATCGACCAACTCAATCTGGAATTCGAGCTCGCCTGTCTGCTCAATGTTCTCAATGGCACCGACGTCCACAGTACTTGGTGGGATATCTTCGTCCCAGAAGTCGGCTGCATCGTCTGCGACCCCATCGACGAACTCGTACTGGAAGACGACATCTTCAGCAGTGAACGAGCCGTAGGAGTTGCCGTTAGCGTCTGTGCCCCACTCTAGATTGTTCCGGAGCGTCCCGACGTATACGTCTGCACTATCCGACTGCTCGAAGTCCATCAGCAACGGATAGACTTGGTTGTCGGTCGTCAGCCCGTACGAGTAGTCCATGACCGTCCCGATGACGGCCCCTGAGCCGGTATCGTCGGCTTCTGGCGCGTAGAACGTCTGTGGTTGAGCCGTCGTCAGGATGTTGTAATCGCCGCTTGGCTGCCTGTCGAACTCGTCGTCGCCGGTCTCGTCATCACCGGTTTCATCGTCGCCGGTCTCGTCGTCACCGGTCTCGTCGTCACCGGTCTCGTCGTCACCGGTCTCGTCGGTGTCATCGTCGTCGCCGGCACAACCGGCCAGCGCTATCATCCCTCCCGCACCCAGAGATTGGAGAATCCGCCTGCGCCGGAGACTATCTGTCGGTATTAGGTCGGGACCTTGGTTGGGGTCCTGTGGCATGGAGTACTATTCCTATGTGTTGTATATATGAGTTTCGCTGTGCTACGTACACGAACAATCCGAAATTTCAAAATTCAGAAATACGGAAAGGTCACGATGGGGACACAACACTGTGGAATAAAACAGCTAATTAGCATGTACTGAGGGGTAAAGTTATATACCGGTTGAGAGTATTTGTGGGTGAGATGGTCAACAGGCGAGTCGTTCTCACCAGTATAGCAGGCGCTGTGACGGTCTCTGGATGTTTGGGCTCGTCCGATGACGACGAAAACGACGACCGCAATTCTGGGACCGATACCAGCGATACTGACACCGATGGGACAGAAAACGGTCCTGCCGGTGAGGTTGTCTTCGAGGGCGCACGTGGCGAAGCCATTGATGTCGATCTATCAGCCCGGTTTGAAGAGGGGACAGTCGACGAGATACTAGTTGTCGAAGGTAGTGTGACGAACGCCGAGGATACAGCGGTAACGGTGGAGCTGAGCTTAACCGTCGAGCAGTTCCGACGAGACGCGAGCACGACAGTCGAGCTCGGGGCGGGCGACAGTAGCGAGTTCGAGATCAGACTGGAGAGCGTGTACGCGCCACAGTTCGACGGGTACACGCTGACCGTCACCGCCGAATGAGCCTGCGGGTCCGACGAGCTCTCAGCTGAGTCGAGACTCCCAGTCGAGCTAATAGTTCATTGCTGGCCTGTCGAGTGGCGGTGGGTTGCAAACGCTCAATATCATCACTACGTTTTCAGCGTGTGTTCCCGCTTTCTCACACCGATCAGACATCTCGTGACGGCCCCAGACACAGTGGAATGGTGTAGTTTATGCGTCCCGCAGTCCTACAGTTTGTATGAGCGACGAATCTGGGCGTCGGGATCTTCGTATGCCCACAGACGACGAGCTGTTCGGCGTGGTACAGACCCACGACGGGGGCAATCACGTCACCGTCAGGTGTGAGGACGGCAAGACACGGATGGGACGGATCCCGGGGCGCATGAAATACCGCGTCTGGATCGAGGAGGGTGACGTCGTGTTGATCGACCCGTGGGACTGGCAAGACGAGAAAGGCGACGTCGAGTGGCGTTACGACAGTCAAGACGCTGATCAGCTGCGGGCTGAAGGGCACATCGAATAACAACGAGAAACGAGACGTACCCGTGTCCGACTCCGAGAGTACATCCAAGACTGTCGTAGATCTCCACACACACAGCCGGTTCTTTCACCGTCCACCAGGGCAGCTCGCCGGTTACGACAGAGTCGGCGTCGCGATGGCGACCGGCATCGGCCGGCTCCGGGGGGTCGATCGTGTAGCGGTGACGAACCACGACTATCACCGCCCGGATATACAGACCGAACGAACGCTGCCGGGAATCGAGGTCTCGACGACCGCGGGCCACGTGCTCGTCGTGGGTCCGGATCCACCGACGCGAACTCCGACAGGAGAGCTCACGCCGGCCGAGACGGTCGAGTTGGCACACGACCGTGGCTGTGCGGCGATTATCGCACACCCGTTTCGCCGGAGTACAGTCGCCGACAGCGGCGCCGACTTCGACGCCGTCGAACTTAACGGCAAACACCCCGAACGCCGACCACGCGTCGAGTCACTCGCGGCGGAACTCGACCTGCCGATCGTCGGGGGCAGCGACGCACACCTCCCCGTAGAGATCGGACGGGCTGCGACGGTCGTCAACGTCGCCGACCCGACCCCGGAGGCCGTGGTCGCGGCGATCCGTCGGGGCGAGGTGGCGCCGATAGAACGTCGGACCCCGGTCGATCGAGCGATACAGCTGAGCTACCGCGCCTACCACGCGCTCTGACGCCGGGTGTTATCTGTCCACACCATCGAGGCGATCGTCGGCCCTGTATAACGTCGATCGGACTGATCGACACGGACGCGAATCGCCACAACCCGTCGTTTCTTGTACTCCCGGCCCGGTACGAGAGATATGCCGGTCGTCGAGACCGCAGACGACACCACTCTGTTACGGGCACAGCTCACTGTGAGGCCCCCGACAGCTGCGGACTGTCCCGTCGTCGACAGCTGTGCCGACGGACGAGACGTCACTCAGCGGATCAAGGCCCCAGACGAGGCCCGCGAGCAGGCAGAGTGTCATACGGATATGACCTGCGACGACGAGAACACCCCGGACCGGATGTACCGACGGTCCGCGGTCCAGCCGGCCTGTCCCTGTCCGGTCTTCGAGACCCACGACTGTATTCCGGACCTGCGCGGGCTCAGAGATGGCGCCCTCGTGTTCGTGATTTCTGTTCCCTCACGCGGCGAACTCCGGGAGCTCGTCGGAGGACTCCGCGAGATCGGCGCCGAGGTGAGCGTCGAGTATCTCGTGACCGGACGGGACGACCAGCCGGTCGCCGAGATCGACGTGAGTGCGATCACGGACAAACAGCGCCGTGCGCTCGAGGTCGCCCGCGAGGTCGGGTACTACGAGACCCCTCGCGAGGCCGCGCTCGAAGACGTCGCCGACCGGCTGGGTGTGTCACCGTCTGCGGTCTCACAGCGGCTCAACGCCGCCGAGACGACGCTCGTCAGGTCGCTACTCGACGGGGGCCACTGACGGCTCCAGCGTCTCTGCGAGCAGCTCGGTGATTCCGACGACCTCGAGGTCGTCCTCGTACCCCCCGGTTTTGCGGCCGTCTTCGTACATCGTCATGCACATCGGGCAGGCGACGACGAACTTCTCGATCGCGTCGCCAGCGGCCGTGTCCTCGAGCGCTTCCCTGAGTCGCTCTTCGCTCGGTTTTGGCTCCTCGTCGTAGTCGTACCAGAGCCCCCCGCCGCCGCCGCCACAACAGAACGCGTCCGAGCGGTTGCGGGGCATCTCCTCGAGATCGGCGCCCGTCGCCCTGATCAGCTCGCGGGGAGCCTCGAACTCGCCGTTGTACCGGCCGAGGTGACAGGGATCGTGGTAGGTGACCGTATACGAGAGTTCGGCGGGAATCTCGAGGCGATCCTCCGCGACGAGCGATTGGACCAGCTGGGTGTAGTGTCTGACCGTGATCTCGTCATCTTCGTTCCAGTGACCCTCGATGGGGGCCTCGAGCATCGGATCGTCGGCGAACTCGTCGAAGTCGATCTCCGGATACTCGTTCGTGAAGGTGTTGTACGAGTGGGGGTCGGTACAGACGATCGTCTCGAACTCACAGGCCTCGAAGGCCTCGATCAGCGTCGCGGCCTGTTCGACGTACAGCAGCTCCTCGCCGAGCCGGCGCACGTCGTTTGCGTCGTAGACCTCGTCTTCGTAGAGGATTCCGTAGGAAACGTCTGCGGCCTCGAGTACTCGGGCGAGTGCCCGTGCGACCTGCTGGTTGCGGTCGTCGTAGCTGGGGTAGTCGCCGACGTACCAGAGTACCTCGACGGGCTGGTCGCGGGCGTCTGGCACCTCGAACTCGAGGTCGTCGGTCCAGTCCGGCCGGCTGCGGGCGCTCTCGCCGAAGGTGTTGCCCTGACGCATCACGTTCTCGTAGACGTCCTGAACGTTCGGATCGACGTCGCCCTGCTCGGTTAGCTGGCGGTTCATATCGGTGAAATGGGTGAGATGTTCGATCTCGACCGGACAGGCGTCCATACAGGCCATACAGGCCATACACGACTCCATCGTCTCTGCGTCGATCGCGCTCGCGCCGCCGTCTGTCACGATCGGCGTCGGCGCATCGTCCTCGCGGTGGGCCTTGAGATCCAAGATCACCTGCTGTGGATCGAGCGGTCGTCCCGAGGCCTTTGCCGGACAGACCGCCGAACACCGCCCGCACTTGGTACAGGCGTCCTGATCGAGCAGCTGCTTCCAGGAGAAGTCGTCGGGCTCTTCGACGCCGGTCTCGGCTGCGGGATCGAGCGGCACGCCGGGCAGTCGTCGCCCGGCGTCAGGATCTCTGGCGACGACGTTTGCGAACGAGGAGAGCATGTGGAAGGGCTTGGCGTACGGAATCCAGGCGATAAACCACAGCGCGATGATCGAGTGGTGCCACCACACAACCGGGTAGACGGCTTCCGCGAGGTCGGGCGTGACCCCGACAGTCGCGAGCACCGTCGCGAGGAAATACCCGACTACGGAAGCCTGCTCGAAGGCTTGCGGACCGCCGTGCTGGCCGAGAATCCGGACCGACTCGAGTAGAAAGCCGCCGACCCCGAGCACGAACAGCGACCAGACGAACAGATCGTCCTCGTAGCCGGTGTGTTTGTTCCAGAGTCGCTCCTTACGAATCACGTACCGACGGTAGATTGCGATGCCGACCCCGACGACAAACGCCAGTCCCATCAGATCGACCACGAACGAGTACGACCGGAAGAAATCACCGGTGTAGAACGACTCGCCGGTCAGCGGCCGGTAGATGTCCATGTCGATCGCGAGGATCGTCGTCGCGATCAGCAACGTGAGAAACCCCCACACGATGAGCGCGTGCATCACGCCGCCCAGCAGATCGCGGTTGACCTGCTTTTCGTTCGATGCGACGATGCGGGTGGCGGCCCTGATCCGTCCGCGGAGGTCGTCGAGTCGGACCATCGGATCCGATCGGCCGCGCGTGTACCGCCGCACGCGATCGTACACGCCATACAGAAAGACGACGATCGCGACCGCAGAGAGAAACCAGAACACAGCCTCTTGAACCGGGCCGATCTGCCAGAACGTCTCCCGGGTGACCTCGGTGCTCATCGGTCAGGTGCAAGCGTCCGGTCGGTCACATCACGACTGTGCTGGCCTTCGTGTCCCTGCATCGTCGGCGCATACGAGCGAAGACAATTGAGCGTTTCGCCGCGTCGGCCCAGCCCCGTGCACAGATCCAGACGCAGACTCAAACTCAATCTCGGCCCGGTCCGATCCAACCGGTGCCATCGGATCTTCTGGTCGGGTCGTTTCCGTCTCCTGTTTCCGGCCGCTGGCGTTTTATATTCGGGACGCCGATTGTAAATATGGCCGACAGGACAGACGAACTCCGGGATCTGTTTCGGTCGGTAACCGGCACGGACGAGGTAACCGAGACCCAGTCCGGGGGGAGCGAACCGGACGAGCGCGACACAGATGCCAGGCTCGCTGCGATCGTCTCGAAGATGCGTGATCGGTACGCGTTCACAGCCGACCTCCCGGTCGAGGCCTACGTACAGCTCATCCGGCTGTACTACGACGGGGCCGGCGACGAGGAGATCGCTGCACAGATCGAGACATCGGCCTCGACAGTGGTTCGTGCACGACTCGACGTCCATCTCCTCCGAGACGGGGAGACACATCCCGAGACCTCCGCGGAGATTCCCGGTCAGTCGCGCCTAGCAGCAGAGGCCGAGCGTCGGTCACGGCGTGCGAGCCAGCGGTTCCGGACGGCCTTCGAGGAGCTCCTCACCGATGCGGATCTATCACGTCGGCTGACCGAACAGGTCACCGAAGACGGACTCGACGGCGCAACTGACGACGCAGAGGTCGGTGTCGAGTTCTGACCAGCTGGATCGCGAGGAGCAGCTGCCACGTCACGCTCGCTGCAGGCGAGCCGGGCAGATTCGAGCGATCGCGCGGGCAGTCAGTGGCCGGTGTTTTTCAGTGCCGAGGGTCTGCCTCTAACGAGCGTCCGAGTCTACGGATGAGGGTGGAAGAGAGCGTGAAACCGAGACTAAGACTAAGACTGGAACCGAGTCAGATGTCGATGCTGGTCGAGCCGGCG